>PVMK01177997.1_pt1 | contig 34684 bp, 29 predicted proteins | sample 1853481 | NCBI WGS metagenome assembly PVMK01 (sample SAMN08533507, study PRJNA380276) | Marine sediment metagenome, whole genome shotgun sequencing project. | reverse complement strand
CAGTTGGTTGACCACCAGTGCGTTGTTTTGTCCGACTGCGCTGTACAGTGCCGCCAGCCCGATCGCCAGTATGCAGGCAATCCCGGCAAACAACATGCCGTCCAGATGCAACCCGCGCAGCATTAACGCCATGGTGCTAAGGCGGCGGCTTTGCCGATTTGTAGCCAGTAACGTCATAACACATCCCGCAGATAAGTCTCGATAACCTGGCGGCCGATCGGTGCCGCGGTACTGCTGCCGTGCTCGCCATTCTCGACGATGACCGCAACTGCAATTTGAGGATCTTCCAGCGGCGCAAAGGCGATGAATAATGCGTGATCACGCATACGTTCGGCAATTTCTTCCGCATCGTATTCTTCGTTTTGCCCTACGCTGAAGACCTGTGCCGTGCCGGTTTTTCCGGCCATCGTGAATGGAGCATCGGCCCCGGTTGCCCGCGCAGTGCCGCGTCGGCCCTGCATGACGGCGTTCATGGCGCTAATTACTCTCTCCCATTGTTCGTCATCGATTGCGCCAACCGGGTCCAGTGGTTCAGGCTCCAGAAATTCCGCGGTGTCGGTGACTGAATCAGCAAACGCACGCAACAAGGTCGGTCGAAAACGTATGCCCCGATTGGCGATGGCTGCCGTTGCGTGCGCAAGTTGTAGCGGCGTGACCAGCAGGTAGCCCTGACCGATACCGGTTATGATGGTCTCACCGGGAAACCAGACTTGGTCGGCCCGGTTCGAAAACGCCTGGCGTTTCCACTCCCGGGACGGGACCAGCCCGGGTTTTTCACCCGCGATATCGATACCGGTGCGATTTCCGAGCCCGAAGTTTTTCAGAAATGTTGCCATGCGATCGATGCCGAGTTCGCGTGCCAGCGTATAGAAATAAACATCGCAGGATTGTTCGATGGCTTCGTGCAAAGTCATTAAGCCGTGCCCGCCACGTTTCCAGTCGCGATAGCGATGGGTACTGCCCGGTAACCTGTAGTGGCCACCGCAGAATACTTTTCGATCTGGATCGAGAACGTCATAACTCAGTCCGGCCAGGGCGAGAAACGGTTTAATGGTTGAACCTGGTGGATAACTGCCTCGCAGCGCACGATTGAATAAAGGTAAGTCCGGGTCATCCTGCAACGTGCGGTATTCCTTGCGGCTCATGCCGATGCTGATCGCATTGGGGTCAAACGCCGGCGCGCTGGCGAATACAAGGATCTCGCCGTTTTTCGGATCAATGGCCACAACCGCTCCACGGCGACCGACCAGGCTATTGTGCGCGGCAATCTGCGATTCGATATCCAGGGTCAGAATCAGATCTTTGCCGGGTACTGACGGTTGGTCGTCAAGGATCTGCATGATCCGCCCGCGTGCGTTGGCCAGTACGTCGGCATGGCCGACTTGTCCGTGTAGGTCAGATTCATAATTGCGCTCCACGGAGACTTTCCCGATCAGTGCCGTGCCCAGATAATTAGATTGATCGATGGATTTCATGTCCTCGGCATTGATACCGCCGACATAACCAAGCGCATGCGCCACGGCTTCGCCATAAGGGTAATTTCGCACCAGGCGTGCGCGGATTTCCACACCCGGGAAGCGTGGGCGCTCGATGGCAAATCTCGCGACATCCGCATCGCTCAGTCGCTGGCGAATTGGAATGGCGTCAAAACTTCGATGTGTCCTGATCAGGGCCTTGAGCTCGTCAATGTCCTCGGTAGCGATGAGATCAAAACGGGCCAGACGGGCTAGAGTTTCACTGGTGTCGGGTACCTGTTCCGGTGTCAGCTCGAGTTGATAGCTTGGCAGGTTCTCGGCCAGAACCGCGCCATTGCGGTCAAAGATCAAGCCACGAGTGGGTGGTAACGGCTGTACACGGATTCGATTGCCCTGAGATTGTGCGGAAAAATACTCATAGTTCAGAACCTGAAGCTGTGTGAGCCTGCCAACGACAATCGAGGTCAGGCCGACTACGATTATTCCGGAGACAATTACACGCTGCAGAAACAATCTTTGTTCGGCCCAGTGATCTTTAAGTCTGACTGTCGTTGCCATTAGTTTCTGTTCAAAAAAGTAGCTGGCTGCTAAGTGAACGTGGGATCCCGGCGCTCTACCCGCTCACGCACTCTGTCCATAATCGCCATCACCGGTGGCCACAAAACTGCGCCGGCAACCACCTGGGTCCAACGGCCAAATCCGGCTGCTGGATTTCCGACCACGCCGTCGATCCAGAACATAATAAACGCCTCTACACCGAGTAGGGCGAACACAGTTATCGTTAATTGCCAGAGCGGAAAGATTCGAATCTGTAAATGAAAACGCAATGTCAGGTAAGCCACTACGGATAGTGCGAGGGCGTGCTGGCCCATCAGTTCGCCCTGCAGAATGTCCAGTATAAGCCCGATGATCCAGGCGCTGCCAATGCCGAACATGCGTGGCCACATCATGATCCAGTAAATCACTGCCAGCGTTGCCCAGGGCGGTCGGAAAGGCGTAAACGAATCGGGCAAGGGCAGACTGACCAGCGCGGTTGCGATCAGCAGCACGATCCAGACCGGCCAGTGCGAAGTGCGGCGGCTACTCATTCGTCTGGATTCTCCGAAGTCTGTACCGCGATATTCTCGCCGGCGTCGTCCGCTGTTTCAGCAGAACCAGCTTCGCTAAGATCGGAGACTGTGCCCGTGTCGGTCTCATCGGCCGTTTCGGGTATGCTGCCGTCGCCTTGTTCTGCGGCCGGATAATCCGCCGTGGTGGCGTATTCTGCGTCGTCTTCCGTCGCTTCTGTGTCGGATTCGATGGGTTCCGGCCAGATCAGCAATACTTCACGAATACGGTTCAGAGCCGCGGCAGGGGTCGCGGTAATTGTCAGAAACGGTTGCCCGATCTCACTGGAAATCTGCGACACAATGCCGACCGGATAGCCCGGTGGAAAGGTACCGCCGAGCCCCGAGGTCACCAGCAGATCGCCCTCAAGCACATCAGCATTGCGCGGCAAGAACGGCATCGTCAAACGCTCCAGGTCGCCGCTGCCGACCGCGATGGTCCGCAGGCGGTTGCGGACTAATTCGACGGGCAGCGCGTGATCCACGTCGGTAATCAACAGAGCTTCTGCTGAAAAAATATTGTCGCGGATGACCTGACCGACAATCCCCTGGGCATCGATTAATGCCTGGCCGACATAGACATCATGCATGCTGCCCTTGTTCAAGATGATCTGATGGCGGAACGGATTCATGTCCACCGACATGATTTCCGCGATCAGTACGCGATCACCTATCTTGGCGGTTGATTCCAGCAACGCCCGCAAACGCGCGTTTTCCGCCTCGAGTGCCGCCATGCGTTGCAAGTGCGCATCCTGAGTCAGGATTTGTTCGTGTAGTTCACGATTTTCGGTGCGCAGCGTGGTCTGGGTCGACAGACTGTCGCCAATCCAGTGCCCCAGCGAGAACGGTGCGTCGACCAGTAAACGGATCGGGTAGATTGCGGCCGACAGGATGCGCCGAACATCCTGAATATGCTGATTCTGGTTATCGAGGACCATCAGGGATATTGAGAAGAAGCACAGAAGAACCAGTCGCAGACCGGGGCTGGTGTCGCGAAAATCTCTTTGGTCGCTGTCAGGTGTACTGAGCGCCATGCGTTATAGGCATTTGTGGCACGGCGGTATGACCTGTTCGGTTAGGGTTTTGGGCTGATCTGCGTTCAGTCCAGACCAAACACCGAGGGTCCGTGCTCGTCCATTAATTCAATAACGCGTCCGCCACCGCGCGCAACACACGTCATTGGGTCATCGGCAATCACGACCGGCAAGCCGGTCTCTTCCATGAGTAACTTGTCAATATCACGTAATAGCGCACCGCCGCCGGTCAACACGATGCCACGATCCGCGACGTCCGCGCCAAGTTCGGGTGGTGTCTGTTCCAGCGCACCTTTGACTGCACCGACGATACCCTGCAGTGGTTCCTGCAAGGCCTCAAGTATTTCATTGCTATTCAGGCTGAAACTGCGTGGCACACCTTCCGACAGGTTGCGTCCCTTGACGGACAATTCACGAACTTCCTCGCCCGGATACGCCGAACCGATCTCATGCTTAATGCGTTCAGCTGTCGCTTCGCCGATCAGAATGCCATAGTTGCGCCGCACGTAATTAATTATCGCTTCATCGAAGCGGTCGCCGCCGACTCTTACCGAGGCTGCATAGACGATGCCGTTCAAGGAGATGATTGCGACTTCCGATGTGCCGCCACCGATATCCAATACCATAGAACCGCGTGCTTCATGTACCGGCAGGCCCGCGCCAATCGCCGCTGCCATCGGCTCCTCGAGCAGAAAAACCTTGCGCGCGCCGGCGCCTTCCGCGGATTCCCGAATCGCGCGCCGTTCGACCTGCGTCGATCCGTACGGTACACACACCAGTACGCGCGGACTCGGGCGGAAATACCGCCCTGGATGGGCCTTGCGGATAAAATGCTGCAGCATCTTCTCGGTAATCGTGAAGTCGGCAATAACACCGTCCTTGAGCGGTCGGATCGCTGTAATGTGCCCGGGTGTTCGGCCAAGCATGTTCTTTGCTTCCATGCCCACTGCCTCGACACTTTTGCCGCCGCGGCCGGGGTCCTCGCGGATAGCCACAACGGACGGTTCGTCGAGCACGATGCCTTGACCGCGGAGATATATAAGAGTATTGGCCGTACCAAGATCGATGGAAAGATCGTTGGAAAAATAGCCGAGCAGCGCTTTCAGCATTTAAGGCTTCCCACGAAAAAGACCCCGTAAAACGTTGGCTACTCTAGCAACGAGTAGGATTTTGGGCAACTGCAGATGTATCATTCTTTAAAACGGTCACAAGCTGCTTTAAAAGGCCCCGTATGGCTCTATCAAAACGTGATGTTGAGTACATCGCGCATTTGGCGCGTTTGGAGGTCAGTGACGATGAAATTGCCGACTATGTCGACAAGTTGTCCAATATTATCGATCTGGTAGCCCAGCTCCGCGAAGTCGACACGGCCGGGGTACTGCCGATGGCGCATCCGCTGGACATGAGCCAGCGGCTGCGGCCTGACGAGGTGACCGAAAAGGACCAGCGGGCCTTGTTTCAAGCCAATTCCGAGGCCGTGGCGGATGGTTTTTACCGGGTGCCGAAGGTCATCGAATAGCCCATGGAACGTCAGACCCTGGCACAGCTGTCCACGGCCCTGCACGAGGGTTCGGTAACCAGCCGTGAGCTGACCGAGGCGAGTCTCACGCGGATTGCGCAGTTTAATCCGCTGCTCAATGCGTTCATCACTATCACCGGGGATCAGGCGCTGGCGGCGGCTGACGCCGCTGACCGGCTTCTGGCGGAGGGCAAGGCCGGACCCCTGGCCGGTATTCCTCTGGCGCATAAGGATATTTTTTGTACCCGCGGCGTGTTGACGACCTGCGGGTCGAAAATGCTGTCTACGTTCGTCTCGCCGTATGATGCGGCGGTCGTCGAAAACCTCGCGGCCGCTGGCCTTGTCATGGTTGGCAAGACCAATATGGATGAATTCGCGATGGGCTCATCCAACGAGACAAGTTTTTATGGCCCGGTCGCCAATCCATGGGATTTGGAGCGCTCGCCGGGCGGTTCGTCAGGTGGCTCGGCCGCAGCCGTTGCCGCCGGACTCGTGCCGGCCGCCACCGGCACTGATACGGGCGGATCAATACGCCAGCCGGCAGCGCTGGTCGGGATCACCGGTTTTAAGCCAACTTATGGCCGGGTATCCCGTTACGGAATGATCGCTTTTGCATCAAGCCTCGATCAGGCGGGAACACTGACACTGACAGCTGAAGACGCCGCCTTGTTGATGCAGTCCATGGCGGGATTCGATACGCGTGACTCCACTTGTGCTGATCGCCCGGTGCCGGAATACGCCACCGATCTCGATGCGTCGATCGTGGGTAAGCGCATTGGGATGCCGCAGGAATTTTTTGATGAAGGCCTGGATCCGGAATCGGCCGAGTATGTCCGTACGGCGATTAACGTACTGGAGGGCCTGGGGGCATCTGTCGAAGAGGTGTCGCTGCCGCATATCGGTGCCTCGGTCCCGACTTATTACATCGTCGCACCAGCTGAGTGCTCATCAAACCTTTCGCGCTTTGATGGCGTGCGTTTCGGGCATCGGCATAAAGACGCCGACAGCCTCGAGTCGCTGTATAAATTGAGTCGAAAAGAGGGTTTCGGTGCTGAGGTTAAACGCCGCATCATGATCGGAACCTATGTGCTGTCCGCCGGATATTTTGATGCCTATTATCTCCAGGCACAGAAGACCAGACAGCTGATAGCCGCGGATTTTGCGCATTGTTTCGAAAGTGTGGACATCATCATCGGGCCGACAACACCAACGCCAGCTTTTCGTCTCGGCGAAAAGGTCGATGACCCGGTGCAGATGTACCTGAATGATATTTACACAATCGGTGTGAACCTGGCCGGCTTGCCGGGCATATCGGTGCCGTGCGGTTCCGTCGCGGGGTTGCCGGTCGGTCTGCAGTTGATCGGCCCGACTTTCGGTGAGTCGACGGTGTTGAATTTTGCGCACCAGTACCAGCTTCAGACTGATTGGCACCTGCAGACGCCGGACTTGGGAAGAGATTAGTCGTCATGCAATGGGAAACAGTGATTGGTCTGGAGGTTCATGTCCAGCTCGCGACGCGCAGTAAGATATTTTCCGCTGCATCGACGGCGTATGGCGCTGAACCCAATACGCAGGCCTGCATCGTCGATTTGGGTTATCCGGGCGTGTTGCCGGTATTGAACGGTGAGGTGGTCCGGCTGGCGGTGAAATTTGGCCTGGCCATCGGCGCCGAGATCGCGCATCGATCGATCTTCGCGCGCAAGAATTATTTTTATCCCGATCTGCCGAAAGGGTACCAGATCAGCCAGCTGGAGTTACCTATCGTTGGCAAAGGCGAAGTGAAGATTTTGCTTGACGATGGAACAGAAAAAACCGTGCGTATTACCCGCGCACATATGGAGGAGGACGCGGGGAAATCCGTGCACGAGAATTTCGACGGCGAAACCGGGATTGACCTGAACCGCGCCGGTACTCCCTTGCTGGAAATCGTCTCGGAGCCCGATATGCGCTCCGCCACCGAGGCTGTGGCTTACATGCGGAAAATCCACCAGCTGGTCCGCTATCTGGGTGTCTCGGACGGCAATATGCAGGAAGGTTCGTTCCGCTGCGACGCTAATGTTTCCGTGCGCCCGGCCGGCGACGAGGAGCTTGGAACCCGCACTGAACTGAAAAATCTGAACTCTTTCCGCTTTGTCGAAAAGGCTATCAACATCGAGGTCGAGCGCCAGATCGGCATACTCGAAGAAGGCGGCAAAGTAATCCAGGAGACGCGCCTGTACGACTCGGATCGTGATGAAACTCGACCGATGCGCAGCAAAGAGGAAGCCAATGACTACCGCTATTTTCCGGATCCGGACCTGCTCCCGATCGAGTTGGACGATGCGTTTATCGACTCAGTGCGCGACGAGTTACCGGAATTGCCTGACGCGAAACGGGCGCGCTTCGTTGCCGAATATGGACTCAAGGAAAGTGACGTGATCACGCTTACGGCCAGTCGTGAAATGGCGGATTACTATGAGGCCGTTGCAAAAGCGCTCGTCGACGATCATAAATTGGCGGCCAATTGGACTATCGGTGAATTGTCGGGTGTATTGAACCGGGAACGTATCGGCATCGAAGACAGTAAAGTGCCGGCCAAGGCCCTGGCGGGATTGCTCCGGCGCATCAGCGACAATACGATTTCTGGCAAAATAGCGAAGGAAGTTTTCGCGGCTATGTGGCAGGGTGAGGGTGACGCGGATCAGATTATCGAAAGCCGCGGTCTGCGGCAGATTAGTGATATCGGCGAACTGGACAGAATCGTCGAGCAGGTCATAGTCGACCATCCCGAGCAGGTGCAGCAATACCGCGACGGTAAAACCAAAGTTATTGGTTTCCTCGTCGGACAGATCATGAAAGCGACCCAGGGCAAGGCCAATCCCGGACAGGTTAATGAACTGCTGAAAAACAAATTGGGCTGATTATTCCGGGGACACCCAACAGCCGGTCTGTGTCAATAGATCGATCAACGGCCTGCCGGAAAAATAAGTAAACTGTCCCCGGAATGACCCGCTGCTTTTTCGTGCTTATCGGCGCATTTACGGCCATTTTCTGTCCATTTAGCGACTCGTTTACAGAACTTAGGTAAGTCAGCGGATTTTTCACTGAGTCGTGGCAAATATATAAAGAATCCTTTATATTTCCTTCCCATGTCCTTCGATACAGCATTGCGGGCCGTCAAGGCGGCCGGCGACCCAACCCGTCTGCGGTTGCTGGCCCTGCTGGCCGGTGGCGAGGCTACGGTGGGCGAGTTACAGGAAATTCTCGAGCAAAGCCAGCCACGCGTCTCCCGGCATCTGCGATTGCTCGATGAAGCCGGCCTCGTTAACAAATTTCGCGATGGCCAATGGGTCTATTACCGACTCGCAACTACGGCTGCGGTCGCGGCGTTCGTGCGGCAATTGATTGATCTGACCGGTACGGATGACCCGCAACTGATGCAGGACCATACGAGCTTGGCGGCCGTCAAACGAAGTCGCCAGAAGGATGCTTACGCCAAGCACGGATCAGAGCCATTCATCGAGGCGGTTTATTCGGGCGACCGCCCGTCCCGGTCGAGTTTATTAGAAGCGCTCGACGAGTGTGTCGGCGACCGCCGCTTCGGTGATGCGCTCGATATTGGCAGTGGCACCGGTACGCTGCTGTGTATGCTCGGCGAGCGGGCCCGCCGTGTCGTCGGCGTGGATATCTCCAAAGGCATGCGCCTGTTAGCCAGATCGCGAGCGCATCAGTCGGGTCTTGCGAACTGCACGGTTCGCAATGCGGATGTTCGGCAACTCCCGTTCGCCGATGATTCCTTCGACCTCGTGGTGCTGGATGAAGTATTGGGCAGCATCGACCAACCGTTGCCCGGATTGCGCGAGGCAACGAGAGTCGTGAAGCGGGATGGACAGCTGATTATCGTCGATCGGATTCAACCCGTCGCCAGACGATTGTCCGCGCCGGTGATTAACGGAGTGCTCATTGAAAATCAATTAACCGCTTTGCTTTCAGAACTCGGTTACAGAATTTCTGATCGAACCTGGTTTCCGGGCCGTGTTATGGAGTATGCGCTGTTTTCCGCGGTGCCGGATATCAGTCAACCGAGGACAGGAACGCATGACTGACCGTAACCTGCAGCCACAGGTTTCATTCGAATTCTTTCCGCCGAATTCACCGGCAATGGAAGACATCTTATGGCGATCCATACAACGGCTCGCACCGCTGAACCCGAGGTTTATTTCAGTGACCTATGGCGCTGATGGTTCAACCCGCGACCGCACGCACCGGATCGTCCGGCGGGTCATCGAAGAAACCGGTCTTCGCGGTGCGCCGCACTTGACGTGCGTTGGCGCCGCCAAAGAAGAAGTGCAGGCCATCGCGCAAATGTATTGGGACGAGGGCATTCGTGACATCGTCGCTTTACGCGGTGATCCACCGGCCGGCGCCGAGCGGTATGTACCGCATCCGGGCGGTTATCACTATGCGCTCGACCTCGTGAAAGGGCTGCGGGAAGTGGCCGACTTTGAGATATCCGTTGCCGCCTATCCCGAGGGCCATCCGGAAGCGCCGGATCCGGCGTTCGAGCTCGATTATCTGAAACGCAAGATTGATGCAGGCGCAACACGTGCGATTACGCAGTTCTTCTTCAATACGGATAATTTTCTTCGTTTTCGTGATGAATGCATCGCAGCCGGGATTACTGCGTCGATCGTCCCGGGCATTCTGCCAATCACCAAGTTTCCCCAGCTGCTGCGTTTTGCCCGGATGTGCGGAGCGATAGTTCCGCAATGGCTGCACGAACGATTCGACGGTCTCGATGATGATGAGGAAACGCGGCGTATGATTGCGGCCAGTGTCGCGATCGAACAGGTGCAGCGTATGCAGGCAGAAGGTATCAACGAATTTCATTTCTACACGCTGAACCGGGCGGAACTGACGTATGCAATCTGTCATGCCCTTGGCGTGCGCCCGCAGAGCGAGGCGCAGGACTAATTCCGGCGAGAAACCGATGACTAATTTCCTACAACTGGAAAAACTCCTCGATGAGCGGATCGTAATCCTGGACGGCGCCATGGGCACGATGGTGCAGAGCTATGAGCTGGCCGAAGAAGATTATCGTGGTGAGCGCTTCGCCGACTCTGCCATAGAACTCAAGGGTAATCATGATCTGCTCAGCATTACCCGGCCTGATGTGATCCAGGAAATTCACCGGGCTTTTTTTGCAGCAGGTGCGGACGTCATAGAGACGAACAGCTTTAACAGCACCGCCCCAGCCCTGGCCGATTACGGTCTGGAATCCTGCGTGGCCGAATTGAACCTGGCGTCGGCGAGACTGGCACGATCCGTAGCGGATACGGTAGCGAAAGAGTCTGGCATCCCCCGATTTGTAGCAGGTGCGCTGGGGCCAACTAATCGGACCGCGTCTATTTCCCCGGATGTCAACGATCCCGGGTTTCGCAACATATCTTTCGACGAGCTGGTCGATACGTATATGGAGGCGAGTCGTGCTTTGCTCGAAGGGGGTGTGGATTTCCTCCTGGTTGAAACCATATTCGATACCCTGAATGCCAAGGCGGCCCTATTTGCAATCGCATCGCTGGAGGATGAACTGGAGCACCAGATTCCGCTCATGATATCCGGAACGATTACCGATGCTTCAGGGCGGACGTTGTCCGGACAAACGACCGAGGCCTTCTGGAATTCCGTGCGGCACGCCAGGCCGTTCATGGTTGGCCTGAACTGTGCGTTGGGCGCGGAAGAATTGCGTCCATATTTGACGGATCTATCCGCTGTCGCGGACACGCGCATCAGCGTGCATCCGAATGCCGGGTTACCAAATGAGTTTGGTGGGTACGATGAAACCCCGGAATCCATGTCCAGGATTCTCGGTGAATTTGCTGATCTGGGCCTGGTGAATCTGGTCGGCGGATGCTGCGGCACCAGGCCGGAGCATATTCGTGCGATCCGCACCGCGCTGGAGACGAAATCACCGCGGCTGGTACCCGAGTTACCCATCATGCTCAGGCTTAGCGGTCTCGAGCCGATGAACATCGGACCCGAGTCACTTTTCGTCAACGTTGGCGAGCGCACTAACGTGGCCGGATCGGCGAAATTTCGGCGGCTGATTACGGAAGGTGATTACGGCAGCGCATTGCATGTCGCCCAGGAGCAGGTGGATAACGGTGCCCAGGTTATCGACGTGAACATGGATGAGGGCATGCTGGAGTCGGTGGAGGCCATGGACCGGTTTTTGAAACTGGTCGCTGGCGAACCCGACATCGCCAGGGTCCCGGTGATGGTCGATTCATCCCGCTGGGATGTCATCGATGCCGGTTTAAAGTGCATTCAGGGCAAGGCAATCGTGAATTCGATCAGCCTGAAAGAGGGCGAAGAACCTTTTCTTGAACAGGCGCAGATCATTCGGCGGCATGGTGCGGCCGTGATAGTAATGGCTTTCGATGAACAGGGTCAGGCTGAGACCGTTGAGCATCGACTGGAAATTTGCGGTCGCGCCTACCACTTGCTCACGGAAAAAGTCGGGTTTCCGCCCGAGGATATTATCTTCGACCCGAATGTATTCGCTGTGGCGACGGGCATCGAAGAGCACAATGACTATGGCAGGGCCTTCATAGAAGCCACGCGCAGGATTAAAGAGCAGTTGCCACATGCGCTGGTCAGTGGCGGAGTCAGCAATATTTCATTCTCGTTTCGCGGCAACAATCCGGTGCGCGAGGCGATGCACGCCGTGTTCCTGTATCACGCCATCGAGGCCGGCATGGACATGGGTATTGTCAACGCGGGCCAGCTGGCGATTTACGATGAGATCCCCAAAGAACTCAGGGAGGCGTGTGAAGACGTTATATTGAATCGCCGCGCGGACGCTACGGACCGATTACTCGAATTGGCCGGCAAGTATCGCGATGATGGCGGTGAAGCGGTTAAAAGAACAGATCAGGAATGGCGTGACTGGCCTTTGGAAGAGCGCTTGTCTCACGCGCTCGTCAAAGGTATGGATCAGTATATTGTCGACGACACGGAGGAAGCCCGTAAGCAAGCCGACCATCCACTGGAGATTATTGAAGGTCCATTGATGGACGCCATGAACGTGGTTGGTGATCTGTTCGGTGCGGGGAAGATGTTTTTGCCCCAGGTCGTGAAATCCGCACGCGTCATGAAAAAAGCGGTTGCACATCTCGTGCCGTACATCGAGGCAGAACAAGGTGGCGAAAGGCGGGCGTTAGCCAAGATCGTCATGGCGACGGTAAAAGGAGATGTCCACGATATCGGCAAAAACATCGTTGGCGTAGTGCTCCAGTGTAACAATTTTGAGGTCATTGATCTCGGTGTCATGGTGCCGCGCGAACGTATTCTCGAAGCGGCGCGCCGGGAGCAGGCGGACCTGATCGGCTTGTCCGGTCTGATTACGCCGTCGCTGGAAGAGATGGTGCAGGTTGCGCGTGAAATGAAACGGCAGGAATTTGATGTGCCGTTATTGATTGGAGGCGCCACGACGTCACCGGCGCACACCTCGGTGAAAATAGATCCGCAATATGAGGGTGTAGTGGTTTACGTGAAGGATGCGTCACGGGCTGTTGGCGTGGTGCAGAAATTGATGAGTAAAACCGATCGGATCAGTTACATTGAGTCAGTAAAGCAAGATTGCGTGATTCGTCGTGAACGCCATGAAAAAAAATCTCGCCAGGCGCCGCAACTGACATTGCGGGCAGCCCGGGCGAATAAAGCTGTGCCGGACTGGAGCACGCCCCCGGTGGCGCCGACCTTTCTGGGCATAAAGGTATTCGATGATGTTCCCCTGACAGAATTGGAGAAATACATAGACTGGATGCCGTTTTTCAATGCTTGGGAATTCCACGGTAAATTCCCGGAGATTCTCCATGATCCCGTGGTAGGTGAAGCTGCCAGCAGTTTGCACAAGGACGCGCGGGAAATGCTGGCGCAGATCACCAGCGAAGGATGGCTGACATCAAAAGCCGTCGTAGGACTGTTTCCGGCGAACTCCCGGAACCACGACGACATAGTTATATTTTCCGATGAGCGGCGCTGCGAGGAAGTGGCGATAGTTCACCAGCTTCGTCAGCAGCGTGCCAAGCCGAATCAGCAAGCCAATCTCTGCCTGGCCGATTTCATAGCGCCAAGTGATTCAGGCGTGGCCGATTACATTGGCGCCTTCGCCGTGACCGCGGGTCTCGGAATTGATCGGCGGGTCATTGAATTCGAGCGAGCGCATGATGATTACAGTTCAATCATCCTGAAAGCCCTGGCGGACCGTCTGGCGGAAGCATGTGCCGAGTATATGCATGCGCAGGTCCGCAAGGAGCTTTGGGGTTACGCGGCGGAAGAGCAGCTGGGAAATGACGAATTAATCGCTGAAAAGTATCGCGGGATTCGACCAGCGCCGGGTTATCCGGCATGTCCTGATCATATGGAAAAAGAGACGTTATGGCGTTTACTCGATGTCGAGCGTACTGCCGGCATTCAATTGACGGAGTCATTTGCGATGTTACCGGCAGCATCGGTTAGTGGGTGGTATTTTGCTCATCCGGACGCGAAATATTTCCAGGTGGGGAAAATCGCACGTGACCAGGTGGAGGACTATGCACATCGCAAGGGACTGCCGGTCGCAACCATCGAGCGCTGGCTGGCCTCGAATTTGGGTTACGAAGCAGGGGCGGCCTGACGTGTAAATGGGCCATGAGAATTCCCCGACAAAAAAGCCCCGCCGAAGCGGGGCCAGTACTTTGGATCGCCGATATTTTCCGGCAAGGGGGCCGGGCGACGACCTATCGTTGACTAACTAAAGTTCGCGCTTAAATCAGTCAGATCTTATTATAGAACTAATTGAATAAATATGAAACTGTCTAAAACAGCTAAATTAAAACAGGCTGGAACCTTTAATTTCCGGGGACAGTTGACTTAATTATCCAGCGTGTTTGATCCTCGGATTCCCCGGTTCAATACTCGTAAGTATCGCGTATTGAAGCTAGCCGGGTATTGCCCGGTACATTTTTTCCACCCGCAGACAAAACCTTTACATCGAAACCGGGGAAAGCCGGTAGAAAGCGGCCCCGCTTCCATGCTGTAACGGTGATGTCCGCGGCGGCTGCAACTTCGTAGGGGTATTGCGGCAGGCCTTCTTTGTCACTTCTGATATCCGCTCCGTTGAGATACAGGAACCGAACTTCAAAATGCTCGATCCTGCGGATCTTTCGTTCGACGTTGCCTATTGTCGACATGGGATTCCTCGCAAGCGTGACTTTCGGGCCAGGGTGTACTCCCAATGAAGTTGCTGGCAGAAAAGTCAGACCTCAATTTCAGCAAACAGGGCAATGATCTCTCGGTCCGCTAAAAATAGCACTTTTTGGCCAGCAAAATTACTGATAACCGCGTCATAAACGTTTAGTAATGTCCTCGGGTCGGACCGGTAATGTCGGCGCGGGATCACCTTTCAACTGCAGGCTGGACAATCCGGCCGGCGCTTGATTTTCAGGGTACGCGTCGAACCGGTCAGGCCGTCATAAACCCAGAGCTTACCCTCAAGATCAGAGTCGAGGCCGACCAGCACTTTTACAGCCTCGGTCGCCATCATGCAGCCGACCGTACCCACCACCGGCGCAAGGATACCCTGGCCGGCGCAGTTTTCGAGGTTTTCATCCTCTTCCGAGTACAGGCAGCTGTAACATGGGCCCTTCGCCTTATCCGCGCGGAACACTGCTAACTGACCCTCAAATCGAATCGCTGCACCGCTGATTAAAGGCGTTGAGCTTGCAACGCACACTTTATTGATCCGCGTTCGGCTCGCAAAGTTATCCGTACAATCCAGCACCGCATCGCAGTGGCTGATCACTTCACTGAGTTCCGCTTCCACCAGGCGATGGTTCAGCTCGGTGACATCAAGATCTGGATTTCGGACTTTTAGCGCGCGCGCGGTTGCTACGGTTTTAAATTCGCCGACGTTAACCGGACTGAACAAAATCTGCCGCGGCAGGTTGGTGACGTCCACGCGATCAAAATCATTAATCAGCAAATGTCCGATGCCGGAATTGGCGGCATACAGGCTGGCGGTTGAGCCGAGGCCACCCAGGCCGATGACCAGCACCGTAGAACTCTCCAGGCGCGCCTGACCAGTGGGACCAATCTGGGGTAGGCTGAGCTGACGACTGAAGCGAAGTTCGCTGTCCTCACTCATATTGGGATGATGTTCAGTAGCGAAGTTTTCCTTCAGTCACCCTCGAGTGACCCTGTAGATCAGTGTAAGAGTATACTGATACGAAGCCCGCTTCCTTCAATAACACTTCTACTGCCGGACCCTGACGAGGCCCATGTTCGATTGCCAGCCAACCGCCGGAAAACATATGGTAAGGCGCTTTTTGAATAACTGATTTGATCGCGGCCAGTCCGTCTTCTCCACCACGCAGTGCCACTTCCGGCTCATGGCTCAATTCGAAATTGTGGACGATCATTTCCATGTCCGTTACGTACGGCGGGTTTGAAACGATGGTCGAAAACTTTCTGCCTCTTACCGGCAGATACCAGTCGCCCAACAGAAATTCGACTTGTTCGAGCTTTAGTGCCTTGGCGTTATAGCGGGCGATATTCAGTGCGGCCGGGCTGATATCGGTCGCTGTGATATGAATATTCGGGCGTTCACGGGCGATAGCCAGGGCGGCGGCGCCGCTACCGGTGCCAAGCTCGAGCACATCCGCCGGTTGGTTGGCAACAATGTGCGTCAGCGCGCATTCCACCAGCAGTTCGGTTTCCGGTCTCGGTATCAGGGTGTCTGCGGTTATTGCGAAATCCATTGACCAGAATTCGCGCAGACCGATGAGCTGTGCAACCGGGCGGCCTTCGCGGCGTTTTTGCACAAGGTTGATAAACAAGGCGGCCTGCTCGGGCGCGACTGTTTTTGTGCTCTCGGTGTAGAGCTCTACCCGACGTTTGCGCAGTACGTGGCCCAGCAGTAATTCGACGTCCAGCCGCGCCGATGTGCTGACTGGCTTCAGTTCCGTCACGCTTTGCCGCAGCAAACTGTCAATTGTCAGTTCCCGGGTATTTGGATCTGTGTGCATATGCTGCCTTATGTTAGCCTGAGTGTTCTTATCCGGCACGCTATATGTTGAATAACATACAGTTTTACGGCCGAATGGGCGAGTCCAATCAAACTTAATGAGCAAAATTCTCGATGGGAAGCGACAAGAAACGGCATAAATTGGCCACTCGCTGTATTCATGCCGGCGATACGGTCGATGCCGCCACTGGTGCGGTCATGCCGCCGATTGTTACCAGCACCACATTCAGGCAAACAGCTTTTGGCGAACCCGGCGACTATATCTACTCGCGGGTGGCAAACCCGACCCGAGATGCTCTGGAACGCTGCGTCGCGGAATTGGAATCCGGAACCCGTGGTCTGGCATTTTCGTCAGGTATGGCTGCTACAGCCACGATTCTTGAATTGCTCGATAGCGGGGCGCATGTCATTGCACCGGCCGATATCTATGGCGGTACTTTGCGTCTGTTCGGTGAAGTTCGTACGCGTACGGCAGGATTGGATTTTTCGTTTGTAAATTTCTGCAATCTTGCCGAGGTTGAGAATGCCATCCGGCCCAATACTCGGTTGTTCTGGATAGAAACACCGACAAACCCGTTGTTGCAGATCATGGATCTCGCATCGGCCGTCGCGATTGCACGTCAGCACGAGATTCTGGTTGCCGTGGACAACACGTTTGCAACTCCATGTTTTCAGCGTCCGCTGGAATTCGGCTGCGATATCGTCATGCATTCAACGACAAAATATCTCGGCGGGCATTCAGATGTGCTCGGGGGGTTGAACGTCGTTGCCGACGAGAAATTGGGCAAAAAAATGGTATCCATGCGTAGCGCAGTAGGCGGCGTCGCCGGTCCGTTCGATGCTTACCTGACCTTGCGTGGAGTGAAAACTCTGGCTCTGCGAATGGAGCGCCATGCAAGCAACACAATGGCTATGGCGCGCTGGCTGGAACAGCAAGATAAAGTTGAGCAGGTTTATTATCCGGGCCTCGAAAGCCACCCTCAGCATGAGCTTGCGCGTCGGCAAATGGATGGTTTTGGTGGCATCGTGACGTTTCGTTTGCGCGGAGATCTCGGTGCCGTGGGCGACTTTATGAATCGACTCGAGGTGTTCACGCTGGCCGAAAGTCTCGGCGGTGTAGAAAGCCTCGCCGGTCACCCGGCCAGCATGAGCCACTCCCATCTGTCTCCGGAAAAGCGTATGGCGCTGGGAATTCCCGATAACCTGATCCGCCTGTCATCGGGAATCGAGGACGTCGATGATTTGTTGACGGATCTGGAGCACGCGTTGGCGGCCGTCGGGTAGCGCGAGTTGTGGGATCTGCAAATGAGTAATAAGAATTCCGTAGCATTGTTGAGTCTGCTCGGTGGTCTTGGTGCTGCGATCATACCGGCTACTGCATATACGACGGAGGCGTGGTTCGGCCTGGACCTACCCGATAAACGCGAACAGCGCTCAGATCGTCATCGTGCGGCCTATCGGACACCGGATTTTGCTCCACTCAGTCTCAGGCTGCCCGCGACCGAGGATCCGTATACCGACATAGATGGCAGTGAGATTCATCAATATGTCGCAGATATCATCGACATCACGAACGCACAACGGCCGGCCGGGGAAAAGTTCTGGGGACGGATTGCCGGTAGCGCGGCCGAGCAGGCGACAGCGGAATTCCTGGCCGACAAACTTCGCCAATTTGGCCTTGCGAACGTGCAAACTGAGCCCGTAATCGGTAAGAGTCAATGGTGGCCGCGGGACTGGTCGGTGAGCCTCGTCGCATCTCCGGCCTATGGCGCGGGTACCAGAGACCACCATTTCAAATCCGCGTTCCCCGCGTTGCACCTGGGCACTGGCGCGCTGCAGGTTGATGAACTGGAAGCGGAGCTGATTTATGTCGGGCTCGGTCAGCCTGTAGATTTATTGAATCGGGACGTGGCCGGCAAAATTGTTGTTGTACGTGCCGAATTTTTGCCGGATCCTTTTTTCCAGACTGCTCGCGGCCATATTGAAGACATCGTCAGCGCCGGCGCGGTTGGTGTCATAGTCATCGTGGACGCGCCGGGCAATCATCAATATGCACTGGAGGAAATTGGTTCGCTGCACGTACCGTGTTTTATTCTTGGTGGTGATGATGGGCGCTTCCTCGAGGATGTGCTGGCTGCGGTTGGATCCACTGACCCGCCGCAGATGCGCATGAGCATGCACTCGGAAATCAGGGAGGCTTGGGAAGGTAAAAATGTAGTCGGAACGTTGCCCGGGAAGACCGACGAGTATCTGATCATTCTAGCGCACCTGGATGGTTACTTCGAGTCGGCCAACGACAACGCCGGCGGACTGGCATCACTTCTGGCGCTGGCTCGTTACTTCGCCGGCGCAGAGAAACTGAACCGAACGCTGGTTTTTGTCGGTACCAGTGCCCATCACGAATTTTCCGATGGCGCCCGGGCGTTCATTGCAGCGCATCCGGATATTCTCGAAAAAACCACGCTGGTTTTTAATGTCGAGCATCCGTCATCGATCAAAAGCTACTATCGCGGCCCCCTCGCGCTGAGTCGCGGGACTTTGCCGGGCCAATTGATAGCGACCACCAGCCAGGGTGAGAGATCGGTGACGATCTCCAACGGCAATAAGTTGCTGGTGTCGATTTACCAGGAAGGCATCGATCGTTACGGACTCGTCGTCGGCGCGATGATGGAGCGACGGCCCAATGGAGATGCTTTCGATTTTTTTCGGGCCGGAAAAATCGTCGTACAGATTCTGGATGCAAATCTCTGGTTTCATTCAAGTGGTGATCGTCTGGAGACCATTCATAAGAATGGTCTGGAAAGAGCTACGCGGTTATACGCGTACCTTTTAGATAACATTGATCAGGTGAGTCTGGATGAACTCAGTCAGCGAAATCCTTAGGCGCGCGCTGGCTTTGCTGCTGATAGCAGGTAGCGGGTATGCTTTCGCCGCAGCGGATTTCACGGGATGGCCGGATCATGGCGGTGATTGGGGCGGTTCCCGGTTTTCATCCCTGACTGAAATCAACAGGGAAAACGTTGGTCAATTGGAACTCGCGTGGAGTTATCGAACCGGCGATGGCGAAGGCCCGATCGTGCCGGGCGGATCGTATGGTTTGCAGGGCACCCCGATTCTGTTACCCGAGGAAGCGGGCGGCTCGCTGGTTCTCTGCAGTGCGTTTAACCGCGTTATCGCCTTGGACCCAACCAATGGGATAGAGCGCTGGAGCTTTGATCCCGAAGTTGCCCGCGATAACCCTGCTACCCAATATAAATGTCGCGGCGTAGCGCAATGGCAGGATCAGCAGCCGCCGAAGTCCGGCGGGCAAGATGAACCGGGCTCTGTAAAGGATGCTTGCATCTGGCGAATTTTTCTCGTCACTTACGATCAGCGCCTGTATGCGCTGGATGGCCGAACCGGAAATCCCTGTCCTGATTTTGGTAACGCCGGGCTGGTCTTGCTCACGCCTTTCATAGATGCGACCAAGCCGTCCACCGATACACCTGGCGTGTTGACCTATATGCCTCCGGTTATTGTTGGGGACACAGTGATAATCGGTTCATCCGTCGGCGCCAAGTTCAAACGCGCCGATGCGCCGAGCGGTGCAATACGGGCGTTCGATGCGCGGAGCGGGGACTTCAAATGGATGTTCGATCCCGTGCCACGCAATCCTGGCGATCCTGAAGCGGCAAATTGGGCACCTGAATCTTTGATCAAGACGGGTGGTGCCAATGTCTGGAGCCTGATGTCGGTCGATCGTGAGCGGGATATGGTGTTCCTGCCTACTTCGAGCGCGTCGCCCAATTATTTTGGCGGTACCCGGCCGGGCGATAACCGTTACGCGAATTCGATCGTCGCCTTACGCGCGTCGACCGGTGAACTGATCTGGCATTACCAGATCGTGCATCACGATGTCTGGGATTGGGATATTTCATCTCAACCCATGCTGGTCGATATACGTCGCGACCAGGAAACATTGCCTGCCGTGGTGCAATTGACCAAGCACGGACTGGTCTTCGTATTCCACCGGGAAACCGGTGACCCGCTGTTCCCGATAGAAGAGCGCCCGGTGCCGACCGATGGAGTGCCCGGTGAAGTTCTGTCTCCAACTCAACCATTTCCGACTGCACCACCACCATTGACCGCGCAGGGCATCACCCCCGATGACGCCTGGGGATTCACCTTTTACGATAAAGGTGCCTGTCGAAAGATGATCGAGGGATTGCGTTACGGCGAAATTTTCACGCCGCCGTCTACACAGGGCACGATTATCATGCCCGGCATGGTCAGTAATTGGGGAAGCGGCGCCTTTGATCCCGAGCGAAATTTGCTGGTCACCAATCCACAAAGTATTCCGGCTTACATCCGGCTGGTGCCGAATGTCGAGGTCGATCCCGGATTGGCCGAAGCACCAATGGCCGGCCTGCCGGGCGGACCGGCCGGGTATATAGTCGGAACACCGTATGCGATTGAACGGGGCACGCCACAGATTTTTTCGCCGTTCGGCGCTCCGTGTACCAAACCACCCTGGTATACATTGACCGCAGTCGATCTCGACGAAGGAACGATTAAATGGTCGGTGCCACTGGGAACGCTCGACAAACTGATGCCGGTGGCGATGCCATTGGCACTCGGTGCACCGGGCATCGGTGGTCCGATCGTGACGGCAGGTGGGTTGATTTTCATCGGCGCTACGGCAGACGAAAAATTTCGTGCCTTTGATATCGATACCGGCGAAGAGCTCTGGAAGGTGAACCTGCCGACTGCGGCGATGGCAACGCCGATGACTTATACGGCCGGTGGTCGCCAATACGTCGTGGTCTCGGCCGGCGGTCATCACGCCTATTACCGGCAGAAAGTCAGCGACTATGTATTGGCGTTCGCTTTACCGGTGACCGCGGCAATTGATTAACAGTCGGTGTCCTGGAAGCCGACACTCGAATCGAGGCGGGATATGCGATTATATCCGTCTGGGAATAGCCCCCTTGCGTATGAATAAACTGTTGGGCGTGAGGAATGGTCGCGCCACCACTGATTTCGGCAGATGAGGAATGAAGATGAGTGTTCGCCAATATTTTCTCTTGTTACTTCTTGTTACTCCGCAATTTTCTGTTGCTATCGAACTGACGAATGATGATTTGTTCTTTGACATACATACCGTCACAATTTCAATTAGCGATCAGGTCGAAGATGGCTGTCTCCCTCGGCCACAATCAGTATTGGTATCGGCCGCGGCGGCCCTTCGGCGTAATGAATTTCGCATCGTTGATCCTGATGACGCGCCACCCTTTACACCAGATATTCAGATAACCGCACTTGGTTATGAGGCCAGTCAAGACTGCGTCGTCGTTTTTTCTATGTCACTCGTGAAAAACGTAGACGCAAGGGTGCCGTTTTCAGAAAATCTTCCAGAGTCGTATCAACGCACCCCACTTACGGTAGAACTGGAAATTTATAAAAGTTTATTGACTGGTCAACGGGAAGGTATGCAAGCTCAGATCGAACACGAGGCAGACAAGGCTGGCGATAATTTGTTTACTGCTGTCGACCAAGCAAGAAATTCGGTTGAGACGAATTGGCCGCTGCTCTGGGAAGCTTATAGGCCTACGCCGGACGAATAAGGCTGGCGCCTGGTATTTATTTTCACCGAGATGGCGACCTTAGCGAAGTTGCAGGAACAAAGGCGCGAACTCCTGGAAAAACTCGATGCCGGTGATATCTCGGTCGAGCCGGCTCTGGCCCGAATTGACAGGGCGATTGCGAGCCGCACACAGAAAATTCAGCATAGCCGGAAGCGATTAGCTGCCGTCAAAAACGCAGTCAAAGTTGGCGTGTCGATAGAGGAGGCCAGGAAGCTAAAGGGGGAGTCGGATGTGAAGAAAAGCGCAAAGGCCCGCGCGCGGCGGCCGTTAAACAGATTCGAGTAAGAAGCTCTCAATAAGACAAGGAAGTCCTGGAACATATTACGCTTTCGATCGGTAGCTCGGGATCCAATGTATGAACACCTTGCCTGTTGGCTTCGCAGAAGGAGAAACAATGCCGTGAAAGCACTAACAGTGTTCGGGATTGTTTCCTTTTTCCTGACGGCTACGTTGAACGGTTGTTCCTCGAAGACCGATACAGATTCTTTTGCGTTGGAACACCGGCTCCTGGTGGTATTCCTCGTGCGGCATGGCGAGAAAGCCGACCTCGGCAAAGACCCGGAGCTTTCTACTGCCGGCCACGAGCGGGCCGCGACACTCGCCAAAACTCTGAGCAGCGCGGAGATCGAGTACGTACATAGTTCCGACTTCATCCGGACAAGGAGTACTGCGGCGCCTACCGCCACGGAGTATGGACTTGAAGTGGAGCTATACGACCCTCGAGATCTGTCCGCTCTGGTCGAAAAACTGCGCAGAACAGGGGGCCGACATCTGGTGGTGGGCCACAGCACGACTACCCCGTCGATGGTCGAGTTGCTCGGAGGTAAACCCAGCTCGGTGATTAACGAGATGGGGGAGTTCGACCGGCTCTACGTGGTTACGATCGGAAAAGACGGTGCGGCGAGCAGTGTCCTGATGCGCTATGGAAAAGCCTACTATCCCGGGTCAAACTAACGACTCCAAAAAAAGCCGCATAAACCAGTTGGCAATCCGTTGCAGCGAGGTTGCTTTGGTGATGCAACCCGAGGCCTAGCGCTGGAATGTGATGCCCGCGCGGAACGTTCGACCTGGCTGAGGATCGCCGATCCGGAATACATAGTCCTTGTCGGTGATGTTAGACACAGCGATATAGGCGCTCAACCCGTTCGCAAACTCCTTCGATGCCTTTGCATCGACGATGAAGAAACTCGGCAGCCGGGTATGAACCTGGTTATCGTCCAGGTCGTAAAGGTCTGCCAGGTACTGGCCGTTCAGTGAAAAACGCAGATTATCCGACCATTGAAAACGCAGGTCGGCCCAGCCCGAGTGGCGGGGGCGGCTTCGCAGCTGGCGCTCGCTACCGTCGGGTAGAGACTCGGCGATATCGACGTAGGCGTAACTGAGCCTCAGGTACACGTGCTCCGTCAACCAGCCGCCAGAGGCCAGTTCTAACCCGTCGGCATCGACCGTGTCGAGATTCTCGTAGGAACTGCGGCGTGTTGGGCGATCGATCAACCCGTCGATCCTGGAATGGAAAAAGGTGAGATCCGTGGAGATGCTGCCGCTGTGCGCATAAGTTCCACCGAACTCAAAGTTGTCTGCGCTCTGCTCCACGAGGTCCGGATTACCCCAGCGCCGGCGGTAGAACTCGCGGAGCTTCGGAAAGCGTGTGCGTTGCGCGGCCGACGCGTGCAGCGACAGTTTGTCACTGGCCTGAAGGCCAACCGCCAGCTGGGGGCTTATCTCCGAGATACCTCGATCGACCGCCGGTTGATCGACTTTCGTGTAGATGGCACCGACGACCAGCGACAGGCGATTTGCCAGCAGAGTTTCGTGTTCGGCCGACAGCATCAGCGTGTTCAGTTCGGCCTTGTCAAAATCTTCGAACACGCCTTCGGCCTCGAAAACATCCCGCGACCAGGACCCGCTGAGTACGAGCCTCCCCGTATCCCAAGTCGGGATGTGCCCATAGGCGACCGTGCCGAAAGTGTAGTCGTCGCCGGCCTCGATTTCGTCCACCGTGCTGTAGGTTGCATCCGTATAAACGGTGAGCTCGCTTTCATACTCGTTGTAGTAGACCTTCAGCGACAGCGGCAGCGAGTCAAACCGGTTCGACAATCCGACGGTGGTGCGCCGGGACAGCGTCAGTCGCTCGAAGTCAGGATCGTCACTGGTGGAGCGAGGCGTGAGCCCGCGTTCGACATCCGACATGTTGAGAAAGAATGATGTTTGTCCGATTGGCGAGCGGTCGGAATCCAGCAGGAGCGTCGCAGTAGCGCGCTGGAAGTCGCTGTTGATGCGTGACCCCGCGGGCTGATTCAGTTGCGGCTCGAAATCGCTGGACAGCGAATACTCGTCCGATTCTTCATAACCGGCGGTGATGAAGTAATTCACAGCGCTCGCACTGCTGCCGATATGTCCGCGGTAGGAACGCCCCCCATCCTCGGCCACTTCCAGCGCAACGCTTTGCGAATCAAATCGATCCGCGGCACGCGGAATCAAGTCGATGACGCCGCCGAGACCATTTGCACCGTAAATCACCGACGGTGCACCTTTCATGACGCGGGTTGTCTCGATGCTGTTCAGGGATATCTCGTTGAGATCAAGGGTCCCTTCGAGTGCTGATCCTATAGGAATACCGTCGAACAGCATGAGGATGTCACGATCGCGAAAACCGCGTATCCACGCGCTGGCATCGCCGCTCGATCCGCCAATCTGGACGTTGACGCCCGGTGTCCGTGCGAGAGCCCCCGCAGCGGTACGCACGTTCCATTCCGCGAAGTCGATTTCGTCGGCTTCCCGAACGATGATGGAGGGTGGTGCGATCGCACGTTTCCCAATGACAACCATATTTGGCAACGGAAAGGTCGTCGAAGCATTGCCATTCTCTTCGGCAGCGGCCACACCGCAGTAAAGTACAAGAATTAAGAGCGACGGAACGTAGCGGATAGCCATAGATTGTATTGATTGTTGTTCTGAGCGTCCGGTTTTCACCGTAGCATACGGGCTGTGCAGCGTCGACAATCTACATTCTTATGTAGAAAAACCCAGGGAACAGGCTCAGTTCCAGCACCACACCAAACAGCAACCAAGCCGTCGCCGTATAGACCGCCGCGACGGTGAACGCAAAGCCGTAGCCGTCGCGCTCGTGTAGACGCAGAAAGGCCGCGATGCTTACAAAGGCCCCCGCCAGTAACCCAATAGCCAGTGTGACGAGGACGAATCCGGCGAACCAGCCAACAAGGATCGCCGCGGCCCTCGGAATCCATATTGCCGTGCGTCGCGATCTGCGCATATCGTCGACCAGTTGCAGTACGGACAACACAAGGCCCAACGAACCGACGGCCAGCGGCGCGAGCCCCGCGCCACGGGACCAGCTCAGCGCCATGACAACTATGCCTGCGAAGAACACGCACATGATCCCACTGACGACGGTGCGTGCATCACCCATGCCGGTCTTCTCTCGAGGTGTGGCGACGCCACATATAAAACAGAATGCTGAGAGCGATCATCGTCATCAGAACCAGCGATACAGGCCGCAGGAAGAACGATCCACCCCAGATTGCCAGCGCCTGAAACAGCGAGACCTCTGCAATGCCGCCGAGCGCGAGCCCGATGACAAACGGCGGACGTGGCCAGCCAAAATGCTTGAGGCCGTAGCCGAAAACACCGAGTACCAGCAACACGACCAGATGTTGCCAGTCCAGAGCGCTCAAATAGCTACCTAGCAGCGAAAGCGACAGCACCAGCGGAATCAGCAGCCCCACTCGCACGCGTGCGACGCGCGCAAGCCTCGGTGCGATGACAAGCAGCAGTGCGACAGCCACGATGTTCGCGAGTACCAGTACGCCAAACAGTGTCCAGATCAGCGTCGGCCGTTCAACCAAAATCTGCGGGCCGGGCTGCACGCCGAGCGCGACCATGGCGCCGAGCAACAGCGCCATTCCCGAGCTGCCCGGCAGTCCGAACAGCAGCGTGGGCAGGAGCGCACCGCCTTCCTTGGAGTTGTTGGCCGTCTCTGGCGCAATGACGCCTTCGATCGCCCCTCTGCCAAAACGCTCTGGCTCACGCGCCGACTGAACCGCGTGCCCGTAGCAGATCCACGACGCCACATCTCCGCCCAGGCCAGGAATGAGGCCGACTACGGCGCCGATGAGCGATGTGCGTAGCGCCAACCAGCGGTGGCGAAATACGTCACCCATGCCACGCAGCACTTGGCGCATGCCGTAGTGCCGAATGTCGTTTTCCGTAGCGATCGTACCGCCTCGAACACCGAGCGCGATCAACTCCGGCACCGCGAACACGGCGAGTACTGCGGTGACGAAATCGATGCCGTCCCAGAGAAATAGCTGGCCGAACGTGTAACGCGGCTCACCGGTCTGCGGGCTCAGTCCGACAAACGACAAGCACAGGCCGAAGCAGCCGAGAATGACACCTTTGCGTAGGCTGTCACCACTCACCGCGGAGATCAGGACAATCCCCAGCATCGCGAGCAGGAAGAACTCGGCTGGGCTGAATGCCAGCACAATCGGTGTTAGCACGGGCAACATTGCGACGAGTAGCAGCGCCCCGATGACACCGCCTACGGCCGACGCGCACAGACTCGCACCGAGTGCGCGGCCAGCCTGGCCACGCTGCGCGAGCGGATAACCATCAACAACGGTCGCGGCATCCGGCCCGGTGCCGGGCACGCCCAACAAGATCGACGGTACTGAACCGCCAGTGTGCACGACCGAATGCATCGCGATTAAGAACACCAGCCCCGCCTCCGGATCCAGCGACGTAGCGAACGGGATCAACAACACGATGCCAAGCTTGCCGCCAAGACCCGGCACGATGCCGAAGAACAAGCCGCACACGACCGCAGCCAGTATCAGGGCCAGTTGTGTCGGGTCCGTGATGAGCTGGCCGAGGCTGCTGAGTGCCATATCCGGCATGCGCTACCGGCTCACTACCGACGTAAGTACGGCGAGGTCGTCCGGCGGATAGTCCAACGCTGCCGTTATCCGTGCTGCGACGTCGTCGCCGAACAAGGGGTCGATGGGAATCTGGAGCCGCGCCGCCTCAGCCAGCAGATCCGGGTCAGCAAGCGCAGCTGCGTATGCGGAGCGCAGTGCAACGAGTCTCTCGGGCTGTGTGCCGGGCGGTGCCGCGGTCAGGCGCCCGAGCCTCGACGTTGTTTCGATTAGTGACAGCAACGTCGCGCCGGCAGCATCGTGTACGAACGTGACCGCGGCGGGTACCGTGTCGCCGAAGATATGCTCCCCACCGATATGCATCAGGATGACACCAGCTCCGCTCTCGACGAAACGCCGCAGTGCGGAGTAGGACCCAAAGACGGCGCTGATTTCTCCGCGCCGCATGCTCATCTGCGCGCCGAGGCCGCCGAGGCCACCGACCACCCGGATATCGATGTCGAGTAAATGCCCTAGAATCAGCGCCTCGTTGTGGCCGGCCGACCCTGGGCCGGACGAACCGAACAGCACCGGTTCGCTGCGCCCGCGCAAGTCATCGATCGAGCGTAGCCCTGACTGACGGCTTGCGACCAGCACGCGTGGGTTGCTCGCAGCCTTGCCGATCCAGCTCAGCGCGCGCAGGTCGAAGCGGACGCCAGGTCGGCGTAGCAGTTGGGCATAGATCAGCCCGGTGTTGAACGTGCCAATGGTCAGCCCGTCGGGTTTCGCGACGAAAATCTGATTGGCACCGACGATGTTGCCGGCGCCGGGAACATTGCGGATCCGTATCTCGACGCCGTCAAGATGCTTCTCCATATAGCGTGCGATGAGACGGGCATAAGTATCGTAACCGCCGCCGGGATTGGTCGCGACGATATAGGTGACCGTTTTGTCCAGGGAGAAATTCATGGCGCGGGGTTCGGACTGGTCCCCCGGATCGGCGCCGCCACAAGCGGCGAGCAATGCGGCTATAACAATGAATGGCGAGCGCATATTGCTTCTAATTGCGCCACACAGGTGCGAATATTACAAGTTAGATGAGCGCTGAAAAAATATGTGACGGCACTGGTAAGCCAACATTGAACGAATAGCAACGCTTGCACGACGAACTCGACACAGCACTCACAGAAAGTGCACCGCTCGCTTGGCGCATCGCGGCGTCATCGTGTTTCAGGGACCCAGCGACCGGCGCCTCATGTGCGTACTATCACCGCGTGTGGCAATACCTGCTGCTGCTTGGTGCGACATCGAGCATGCTAACGGATACTGCGTTTCTCATTGATACCCTGCGCACCTTGCTGCGCGCGCGCGGCGGCGCGCGCATACTGATCTGCGGTGCGGCAGACTATGGCTTGCTCGCGCACGTATTATGGGCCGCGATGCTCGAGTCGGCGACACCGGATATCACGGTGCTTGATCGCTGCGATACTTCGCTGGAACTGAACCGCTGGTATGCGCACAAACGATCGACGACGGTCGCAACTGTAAATGCGGACATACTGGAAGCGGAGGCCACGGAAGCATTCGACGTCGTGTGCACGCATTCGTTTCTTGGCTGGTTTTCGCCGGCTGAGCGTCGCAGGCTCGTCGATGTGTGGCGCCAGCTGCTGTGCCCCGACGGTCTTGTCGTCACGACCAAGCGTCTGCGGGACACGCCGTCCGGTGAGACCCGTCAAAAATTCAGTGCGTCGGAAGCCGCTGCGTTTTCCGAGCACGTGGGCGTACTTGCCTCACACTCGCGCGCGCGTATCGGTGCAACCAATCCGGCGGCGCTCGCGGAGGCGGCACTCGCATACGCGCAGGGGCACATACGTTATCCGATACGCAACCGGGACGAACTCATTACACTGTTCAACGACGGCGGGTTCAGTATCGAAACGCTAGACGGCGACGTGCCCGGGACGAGGCGCGACAGGCCGTCGGGTCCCCGCCAAGGCGTGGGAGCACGGTTGCGTATCGTGGCGCGCCGGCGCGTGTAGCGGATGAAGGCGTGACTCGGGATAAGCCCGTGACAGTTCGCGGCCGCGTTGCGTCGGCGCTCAAGTGGGCGACGGTTGGGCAGGCGTTCCAGCGACTCTTTTCGTGGGCGGTCACCCTGATCGTTATCCGGCTGCTCAGCCCGGAGGACTACGGGCTGATGGCGATTTCGGTAGTGCTCATCAATATCGCGGGGATACTCGACGACCTCGGGCTCAACGCAGCGTTGATTCAGAAGCGCCAGCTCGAGGCACACGTTGCACCGAAAATCTATGCTGCGGTACTGCTCACGAGCGTACTCGCGCTGCTGCTGGTGCAGGCAGCGGCCGCACCGTTCGCGGAATTTTATGATGATCATCGCATCGAGCCGATCGCCCGCGTGTTGTCGTTTACACTGGTGCTGGGCGCAATTTCGTCAGTCCCGACTGCATTGCTGCTGCGCGAAATCGAGTTTCGCACGATCTCGCTGCTCGAGGTGGGCCGAACACTGCTGTCGAGCCTGCTGGTGCTGTGGCTCGCGTGGACCGGATGGGGCGTTTGGGCATTGGTATACGGTAGTCTCGCGAGCAGTTGCCTGCAGGCGCTGGGTATCCTGGCCATCACGAAATTCTCGCTGCGGCCAGATTTCCGGATTGCTGGCATGGGCCGTGAACTGCGTTTCGGCACGCTCGTCATGGCCACAGGATTCGTGTCGGCACTGAACCAGAATATCAGCACGCTGCTGATCGGCCGACTGCTGGGCATCACACCGCTGGGTTTTTTCCAGGTCGCCAGTGATGTCGCCAAGATGCCGGTGCGCGCCTTGCTCCGGCCGGCAGCACGAGTCTCGTTTCCAACAGTGGCGCGGCTGCAGGACGATCTCGCTCGCGTAGGCCATTTCTACTTGCGCATGACGGGAAGCCTGTTGCTAGTGCTGCTACCGGTCTGCTGGGGCTTGGCTGCGTTGTCGGAAGAGTTCGTCGCGCTGGTGCTCGGCGCGAAATGGACGAACGCTGCACCGGTGCTTGCGGTCATCAGCCTGTTCGTACCGCTACGGGTCATTACGCGGTTGATGCAGTCAGCGCTGGATGGCATTGGGCGGCCCGAAGTGGGGCTCCTGAATCTGCTAACGATTTCGCTATGCGTCGTGCCGGCAATCGTTATCGGCGTGCGCTGGGGTATTATCGGCGTCGCGATCGCATGGTGCGCCGGACAGTTCCTGGCACTGTTGGTGAATATCTGGCGCAGCCTGCCGGCGCTCGCACTCTCGTGGCGTTTGTTGTTCGGTGCGGTTGGACCCGGGATTTTGTCTGCAGTTTTGATGTACGCCGGGGTATGGCTCGTGCGGCCATTGCTTGCCGAGACGTTGTCCCTGCCGGTGCTGACCGGCGTACTTGTGAGTGTCGGTATGCTGGCCTACGTCAGTGCAACGCTGCTGCTCAACCGACGGGTGGCCATGGATGCGGTACGATGGATGCGCTCGCAAACAACATAAGGTCCACTTAGCGCCATAACTCGCGCAATCCGACAACCCGTAGCCCCATTTGTTACCTTATCCGTCACTACGCTAACCTCCTCGGAGCCTCGGGCCGATGTCCAGTGATGACCGATTCCTACCCTTCAGCTGACGAAATATTCGCATCCCTGAGCGAGGCGACAGCGAGCGCTATTGCTGCAACCCACGGCACCCCAGTCTACCTTATTTCGGAACAAGCCCTGCGAAATCGGATTCGGGCGATGCGCGCCGCCGTAGCCGAGTACCCCTGCGCGCGTATTACCTGGTCATTCAAGACAAATCCATTGAAAGGCATCCTTTCGATCATGCGTAGCGAGGGTCTGGGTGTCGAAGTTGTCAGCGATTTCGAATACTCAATAGTTCGCGATGCCGGCGTTCCTGCTAGCGAAATTGTGTTCAACGGGCCCGCCCGGAGCAACGATGCGCTGGTGGATGCCTTGCGTAGTGGGGCTGTAGTCAATCTGGACCATCGCGAGGAGCTGGAACGATTAATCGCACTCGGCGCCCAGGTTGGAGAACGTGCAGCGGTTGGATTCCGCGTCAATACCGAAGGCCAGCGCCGCTTCGGCTTTTCATTGGAGCGCAACGAACTCGAAGATGCCGTGGCTCGAGTGAATGAAGCTCCACACCTGCGGCTCGGTGGACTACACAACCATCTTGGCGCTGATATTCGCGACCTTGATCGATTTACGCGGTTCGGTATCTGCCTGGCGAGCCTGGCAAGGAGGTTCGGCGCGCCACTGGATTGGATCGATGTGGGTGGTAGCCTGGCGGGTACAAATGCGCGTCTTACAGAAGCGGTCCGTCGTCACCCATGGATCCACCCCCGAGAGTATTGTCGCGCCATGCTCACGCCACTGGTCGACTCTGCGCATTCCTTCATTCTCGAACCGGGGCGGTCGCTGATCGAACCGACCGGTGGTCTATTGACACGTGTTGTAGGTGTTCGGACTACACCGGAAGGTGGGCCAGCTTATATTGTGGATGGTGGCATAAACTCAGTCTCTTCGGCTCGGAGCCGAAGGCTCCCACTGCGTGCGTTGGTGGACGCATCGCGACCGCATCAACATGCAGCACTATACGGTCCGCTGTGTATGGGTAGAGACAAACTGGCTGAGGACGCGACAATGCCGACATTACGCCGCGGCGACCTGATCCTGGTTGAAGGAGTTGGCGCCTACGATATAGCACGCGGATACACTTTTATCGAACCACGTCCCGGGGTATTACTGTGGAGTGGCGCTACCGATGTCAAATGGCTGCGGCGACCGGAAAGCCGGGAGCACATCCAGGCGCTGGAAGATGATATTTCGGCAAACTCTGACTGATTCCACAGCTTTTCCGGCTGTCAGGATCAGACAACGGAAGGCGCTACAGGCGCCAAAGCTATTTTGACGCAATGACTCTGCTTGACGTGGCTGGTTGTACACCGGCGTGCTCGTGAGTGTCGGTATGCTGGTCTAGATCGGCGCAACGCTGCTGATCAACCGATGGGTGGCCATGGATGCGGTCGCAAGCAGCGTAAGGTTCACTTAGTTCCATAACTTGCGGAACTCGATAAGGCCGCGGTAGATGTACGGTTCGAAGCGTTTAAGTCCAAGCCGGTTGGTCAGGCGAATCATCAACTCAGTAAACTTCGGGCGGCGCTTCAGCAGCGGCGGGCGTCCGTAGTCGACGCGCACACGCGTTGCAGGATGCTCGATTGCGGCCATCTTGCGCAACGCGTCGATGAAGCGCTCCGCAAATAACCGCTTGACCCGGTTCCGGGCCGCTTCGCGCGATTCTCCTGGATTCAGTATCTGAGGGTTGGTGTTGATCTCGAAGACCCTGAGGCGACCTTCGTCGATCGTGTAGTCGATGCGCCCGTAGTCCGTCTGTGCCGCCGCGAAAATCTTCCGTAATTCTACGGCATGCGGATTGTCGTTAACGTACGCCCATTCCTCATCAATGGTCTTTGCCGTGGTCTCGGGGCCCGCACGCTTAACCATCCAGTGCCGGCTGACATGCAGGTGGCGCGGAATAATTTGGCCATTGATCAGGAACGCGCCGTACTTGCGGTAGAGACCATCCTCCTCGCGAGTCTGGCTGAATTCCGTGACGATCCAGTCGTTGAGGCAAACGCCTTTTTCGATGAACGCGGTTACAGAAAGCTCGAGATCAGTCAGGTTATTCAGCAGTTCCGAGCGCGGGCCCAAATGATCGTCGGCACGTCGCAGAAAAACAGGAAAGCGACGAGGCGTGCGAAATTCGTCGAGCCGGTACGCATTGAACGCGTTGATACCTTTCTCGTTCAATACCCGCAGCAACGGATAACGCCGCAGCACACGAAGTGGGTGATTGCACAGCAGCACGTCGTCGCTTGCCGAGCGTAGCGCGTTCCAAACCCGCGCGGTCTGCTCCAGTTCGCTGTTAGTCAGGTGCTCGAGGCCCGTGAAAACGTAGGAACCGAGCGGTACATGTTGCCTGCGGCACAACGCCCGGTAATCGAACCGCCTGACACGGGTCAAACGCCCGCGGCCCCAACCCGCAAGAAGCATCGCGACCGAATGGCGGCCTTCGGCGTATGTGACAAAGTAGATCACGGTCCGCGACGCGACGGGGCCGCTCCCCTCCGTTTATTCGTTAACAGAAGGTCAAGTCGTGGAGCTTTAGATCTCAGCATTGAGCTTTCAGCTGGCTGTGCTTGTTCGTTGTGGGTTCTTTTGTCCGCATGCTGGATGAGAGAGTCTCCCTAATAGGTACTGAGCTGCCCCCGAGTCCAGGAGCGTTTGTGACTTAGTAAAATCCAAATTTATTTATTCACCTGGTGTTCCAGGACATCGATACTCCGCTGTCATTTATTGACCGCATATTGCGCGGGCGTCAGATAGCCAGGCAATGAATGCAGTTGCTGTTCATTGTAGCCTCTGCGCTATACCGCGACGAGGGGCTGAGCATGTCGCAGATTACGAAACCAATGCTCGTTCAAATATTCTTACCCCGACCAGTTAATCCCCTGTAAACAAGGAGTTTTTTTGACTTACCGTTGCGTGGCGCTGGGCAGTGTCGGCACTCCCGGCACTGCAGCAGATAATTCTTGCGAAACGGCTTTTTCCGAGATCCCTTTCGTCAAGTAGGGACTCTGTCCGTCACAATATGAATTTTGTAGAGTCGGTTGACGGACCCGTTCATAGACTCAAGGAACCGTCAGCGGCAGCGAACGGTATTGTCGGATTCGCGGCTAATTTATTATCAGGCCGCTCGGGGCTTCAGGCAGCACATCGGTGCAGTCAAACTCGATAATCTCTGCTGTTGAAACAGGGGGTTGGTTTACGACCACGGCACCACAATTAACGTCCCGTTTAAACACCTCCCCGGATTTGTACCAGTCCCCAGCAGGAGCGCCCAGGTTTATGTTGTAGCCATCCCAGAAGCTATCCGGATTCATTCTGCTTCTATCTCCGTCGGCTCCGATAAGATCCCCACCATCGTTGATCAGAAAGTAGAAACCAAGCTCATAATCCCGCTCCTTTGCTCCTGCATCATCATCATCGTCGAGAATAATATGCCGCCCGAGATTGTGAATTTTTCCAACTGTATTGAGAAATGTTTCGAACCCGTATTTTCCTGTTCCCTGTGTAATTCCTCCATCTGTTATGCCGCGCTCGAAGTTAACGTAGTCGGCGGCCCGCCATTGTCGCTCAACGAAGGAATCGTAGCCCGCATACCAAATGGTGTTATGCGCAATCTCTGCATCAGGTAATGCTTCGCGTAACTCTTCCATGAATTCTGCGAAATATCGCCGCCAATTAGCCAAGGTCATCAGTTTGCCCGTTCGCGGATCGACCGGTATGACGGTTTCACCACGTCCGTTACTAATTCGCCAGTCGAGATTGACGTCATCCACCCAGATGCCCAGGTACCCGAGTTGATTCACAAGTCTTGTAGCACCGTTGATCCACCAGGTGCGGAAATCGGGGTTGCCGATGTCGGCGGCATATTGGGGGCACGTGCCATTGCTGCAGCCCCAACGCACGTACAGCTGATTGCCGCTGCTATCCTGAAGTACCCAGTCAGGGTGGTCACCGTAGACCGGCCAGCCGGGCTTAATTGCCATTGCATCTTTATAGGCCCATGCATTTCGATACCATTCCAGCCTGCTATCGAAATACGGAGAATAAGTTTGCATCCGATAATAGTGTTCGCTCATAAATTGCTTCTGAGCGTCACTCGGATTTTTCGTCCACACATCAAAGTCTGACTTTGCATCGACAAAGAATAGAATCTGTCCAGCTAACAACAAAGCGGATAACATTTCTTGCGACCGCGAACTGTCGCGCCTCCTTGCCTACACGTCACATCAAAACCCGACGGTCACCTTATCATTTTAAGATCGTGCGTAGAATTGATTATGTGAAGTCAAGCCAGTTCACGAAAAACTAATGCGAGCGTGACATTGCGAAATTCCTTTAATGCTAGCGGCTCGTGGATGGC
>PVMK01129196.1_pt1 | contig 34687 bp, 29 predicted proteins | sample 1853481 | NCBI WGS metagenome assembly PVMK01 (sample SAMN08533507, study PRJNA380276) | Marine sediment metagenome, whole genome shotgun sequencing project. | reverse complement strand
TGTCGCCGTCAGCAGGCGCGGTCCACGTCCTGCCGCCGTCGCTGGAAAAGCGCAGGAGTCCTTTCTCGCCGACCGCCACGAAGCGATCTGCGGCGCGCGCGATCGAAAAGAACGACCGCCGGGGGGCGTTCGCCGCGTGGCTCCAGCGGCTGCCCCCATCCTGGCTTCGAAGAACCACGCCCCCCAACCCCGCAATGAGTCCGTCGCTTGCGCCGCTGAAGCGCACGGTGAAGAGATAGGCGTTCTCGGCGACGACCACTCCGGGATCCGAGTCGTCGCTCTTACTCGTGTCGATGATCCCTCGGGTCCACGTCCTGCCGAGATCTTCCGAGCGGAAAATCGTTCCGAACTCCCCGACGATCCAACACAACTCGCTGGGTCGAGGACGACAGTAGACGTCGTTGAGCGCCACATCCTCGTAGACATCCCCACCCGCGCGAACCTTCTCCTGGTCCTCCGTCGAGAGCCACGCGAAGAGTGGATGATCGAGCGTCACCGGAACCGAATGATCGCTCCACGTCATACCGCCGTCCCGCGTCAAGATTCGGGTACCCCAGACACCGACCCCCCACGCGGTCTCCGCATCGACTGCGTGCACGCCGAATAAGTGAAGGTTCCGCTTCTCCTCGAGGCCCGGCTGCACCGCCCAGCTGCGACCGGCGTCGACGGTTTTGAGAATCGTGCCGTACTGGCCCACCGCCCAGCCGACTGCGGTGTCCGCCATCGAGACCGAGTAGAGCGATCGGCTCGTCGATGACTCGGCCTTCTGCCAGCGCTGCCCACCATCTTCTGTCCGGTAGATGGAGCCGTGATCACCGACGGCGATGACATGCTGGGCGTCGATGACGGCGACGGAGTAGAGGTCGTCGAAGAGGTCGATCTCGGTCTCGGTCGATTGCTGAGACAGCTCGAGTTCGTTGCATGCCACCGCGAACCACATGAGTGGCACGGCGGCGGTCAACAATCGAAGCGTGCGTCGATTGGGCACTACACCCTTCTAGATGATCGATCTTGCGTTGATGAGCGTTGGGGCTTCGAACCGAGACTAGCGGGAGGGTTTGCTCATCACACACAGTCTTGGTGCGCGGGGACGAGGGCGATAGGCCATCACGCTCTAACCCCATGTCGCGAGATGGCCTATCGCCCTCGTCCCCGGGCTGCTGTTAGAGCTTGGGGAGGCGGAATCCTTGGAGGCGGATGAAGCCGCTTGCGTCGGCTTGGTCGTAGGTGTCTTCGGGGCCGGCGTCTTCGAAGGAGGATTGGGCCAGGTTGTATAGCGATACTGGGGATCGCCTTCCGGTGACGCTTACGCTGCCTTTGTAGAGTGAGACGCGGGCTTCGCCGGTCACGTTCTCCTGAGACGCTTCCATCAGCGCGCGGAGGGGATTCATCTCTGGGGAGTACCAGAATCCGTTGTAGATCAACTCGGCGTACCTGGGCGAGAGGCGGTCGCGCTCGTGCATCACTTCGCGGTCCAGGGTGATCGATTCGATGGCGCGGTGCGCGCAATGCAGCACGGTACCGCCGGGTGTCTCGTAGACGCCGCGAGACTTGAGACCGACGAAGCGGTTCTCGACCATGTCCACCCGACCGACTCCGTGTTCGCCCGCGAGCACATTCAGCCGGTGCAACAACTGGGCGGGCGAGAGCGCTTCCCCATCGATCGACACCGGCGTTCCGCGTTCGAAAGCGATGGTGATCTCGGAAGGCGAATCCGGCGCCTTCTCGGGGGATTTCGTTATGAGGAACATCGACTCGTCGGGCGCGCGCCAGGGATCTTCGAGCACTCCGCCCTCGTACGAAACGTGCATCATGTTGCGATCGATCGAGTAGGGCTTTTCGAGGGTCGCCGTCACCGGGATTCCGTACTTCTCGCAGTACGCGAAGCAGTCGGACCGCGATCGGATGTCCCACTCGCGCCACGGCGCGATGATGTGAAGTTCTGGGGCGAGGGCGCGGAATGTGAGTTCGAAACGAACCTGATCGTTGCCCTTGCCGGTCGCTCCGTGTGCGACCGCATCGCAACCCGTCTCGAGAGCGACCTCGACCTGGTGCTTGGCAATCAGCGGCCGCGCGAGAGCGGTCCCGAGCAGGTAGGTGCCCTCGTAGATCGCCCCTCCGCGAATCGCTGGAAACACGAAGTCTCGCGCAAACTCTTCGCGCACATCTCGGACCACACACTCGACTGCGCCCGTCTCCTTGGCCTTCTCCGGGAGCCCCGCGAGTTCCTCTTCCTGGCCGATGTCCGCCGTATAGGCGACGACTTCACATCCATAGGTGTGAATCAGCCAGTGGAGGATCACAGAAGTATCCAGACCACCGCTATAAGCCAGACAGACCCGCTTTACTTGACGTCTTGCAGACATGAGCTCGCGCCTCCGGTCGGGCAGTCTACCGAAGCCTTCGCCGAGGTCCCACGTAAAGATGGTGGAGCGGAGTCAGGGATTGATCGCGGATGTACCCGAGAGCAGGCTCTGGAGCTCGCCAGCCCGCTTTCGCAGCAGTTCGATCGCGTTGGCGACGTCCTCGAGCATCAGGCGATAGCGCTCGGCTCGGCGGCCTCCGACCTGATCGGCAAACTCGGCGAGGCATCGGGTGAGTTCTTCGAGCGGCTCCTGGATGTCCCTCGCGCATTCGATCATTCGGCGATCGCTGCTGAGCTCAGCGGTGATCAGGATCACGACGCCGACGCGGTTGTTCTCTGCCGAAATCGGCGAAGCCACCGCCCAATAGCCGCAATCCCCTTCGCGCAGCTGGAAGCGAACCGGCCCGGCACCGCTGCAGACATCCGCCACTGCGCCCAGAACCGCCTCACGCGCGCCCCCTTCGAAGAGTGTGGCGAGTTCCTCGCCACGAGCCTGCTCCAACGAAATCTGGAAGCGGGATTCGAAGGACGGATTCAGGTGGACCACCCGCCCGTCGGGGTCACCGACCAGCACCGGCGCGTCCACGTAATCGAGTAGCGAACGAGTGCTCATCGAAAAAGTCCCATTGCACGAGACCGATCGACTGCGAATCGTCGGCTCGAATTCACCCTGATGGCCTTACTCGGGAAGATCATACTCTTCATTCTCTTTGATGATCTGCGCAACCTCTTCTTCCGATAGCGTGCCGGCGGCGTTGACCGTGATACTCTGCTCGCGCTCCGTCGCGACATCGCGAGCGAAGACGTTCACGATTCCGTCCGAATCGATTTCAAACGAAACTTCGATCTCGGGCTCTCCCGCCACCACCCTGGGAATTTCAGTCAGTACGAATTCACCGAGCAGGTGGTTATCATCCGATTGCTCGCTCTCGCCCTGCAGAACCCGGATCTTCACCGCGGTTTGATCGTCTCGCGTCGTCGTAAACATGTGAGACTTGCGGGTCGGAACGGTCGAGTTGCGGGGAATCAGCGGCGCAAATTGGCCGTCGAAGGTGCCGATTCCCAGTGAGAGCGGGGTCACGTCGAGCAACAGGAGACTATCGTCGTGCGAGGCGAGAATGTCGCCCTGGATCGCGGCCCCCATCGCCACGACTTCATCGGCATTCACACCCTTGTGCGGCGGCTTCTTGAAGAAATTGGTGACGCACTGTTGCACGAGAGGCATGCGAGTCTGCCCACCCACCAGCACGATCTGATCGATATCGGCAGGCGTCAGGCCCGCATCCGTAACGCACTGCTGCACCGCGCCCATCGTCTTGTGAACGATATCTCCGACGAGCTCCTCGAGAGTCTCCCGCGTCACCTCCATGTTGAGATGGCGCGCGCCAGACTCGTCGTTTGCGATGAACGGCAGATTGATCTCGGTGACGCTCAGCGAAGACAGATCGCACTTCGCTTTTTCACACGCGTCCTTGAGGCGCTGCAGGGCCATCAGATCGTTACTCAGGTCGATTCCGTCGGCCTCCTGGAATTCCTTCAATACGTGAGCGACGAGGCGGCGATCGAAATCCTCGCCTCCGAGGAAGGTATCTCCGGCAGTCGCGAGTACTTCGACGACGCCACCCCCGAGCTCCAAAATCGAGATGTCGAACGTTCCACCGCCCAGGTCGTAGACGGCGATCTTTTCCTCCCGCTCTTCACCCACCCCATAGGCGAGCGCTGCCGCGGTCGGCTCGTTGATGATCCGCAGCACCTCGAGGCCCGCGATCTTTCCGGCGTCCTTGGTGGATTGCCGCTGGGAGTCGTTGAAGTAGGCGGGAACCGTGATCACGGCCTGCGTAACGGGCTCACCGAGATATTCTTCGGCGACCCGCTTCATTTCCCGCACGATCACGCCCATGACCTCGGGGCAGGTGAACACCTTATCCGCGATCTCCAGCCGCGCGTCGTCGTTTTCTCCTCGCACGATCCGGAAGGGACACAGACTCATCGCCTTCTGCACCTCGGGAGAGTCGAATCGGCGCCCGATCAAACGCTTGGCGGCGTAGAGCGTATTGGTGGGATTCGTGATCGCCTGGCGCTTGCTGAGATGCCCGACCAGTCGTTTTCCGTCCGGCGAAATCGCGAACATCGATGGCGTTGTCTTGTAGCCGCCCGTGTTGGGTATCACGATCGGCTTCCCCTGGTCGACCATGGCTACACACGAATTCGTAGTGCCGAGATCGATACCAATCACACGTCCCATCACATGCCTCCGCCCTATGCTGAACGGCTCTAACGCCGCAGCTTCTGCAATTCTGCCTGCACTTCCTCATTTTCCGGATCGAGCCGTGCAGCCTCTGTTAAAACCGTTTTCGCCTTCTCCCGCCTACCGTCGGCGCGAAGCACCCGCGCGAGGGTGATGCGATTTCCAGCGGACTCCGGACACAACTCGCAGGCCGCCTCGGCATACTCCATGGCGCGCTCCATCTCGTGAAGATCCAGAGCCAACATTGCCGCCCGAGAGTTGACTTCGGGATCCGCAGGCCGGTGAATCAACACCTCTTCCAGCAGCCGCAGCGCTTCGCTCTTGTCACCCGGATCGACCGGACCGTCGGCCTCATCGAGAAGCTTGATCGCTCGCTGCTCGTAGTTACGCGAGAGAATGTTGGAGAAGCTTTTGCGGTACTCGTCGTTCCAGGGGTCGAATGCGATCGCGAGGCGCAAGCTCGGCGCCGCCTCCTGCCAGCGTTCCCGTTTCGCGGCAACCATCGCCGCGTCGAAGAAGTGGCTCGCCTTGAGTTTTCGCTCGGCGAGAATTTGCGGGGGAAGCCGGAAGTGCCTGCGCAGACGCTCGAGAGTCTGTCGCTTGGTGAGCTTGCGGGGCGGAAGTTTCCGCTCTGGCGCTGCATCCGCCTCGCTCGCTTCCGCGATCGGTTCCGGCTCGGGCTCGGGCTCGGGCATCGCTCCCATCGTGCGTTCGATCTCCGCACGGGTGTTGGGATCCGACAGCAACTCGTAGGCCTCGACGAGCTTCCGGAAGATCTGTTCGAGGCGCACCGTGTAATCGCCGAGGTTGGCTCGGAAGTAGCGATCCGGGTGATAGACCTTCGAAAGAGCGAAGTAGGCGCGCTTGATTTGCTTGGCGTCCGCATCGCGGGGAACGTCGAGCAATTCGAAATAGGGTTTGTCGAGGGATGCCGAGAATTCGAGAATCTGCGCCTGTAGTTCCGGAGTGATGTCGAGCGCAGTGTCGATGCGCGAGTCCGACATGTAGTCGACCGGTTCCGCATCGACCTTGGGTTCCTCGACCGTCGCCGGAACTTCCGCGCCGGCGGATTTGCTTTCGTCGATCTCGACGACGCCTTCGGACAACCAGCGCTCGATGCAGTGATCCACATCTTCGGGAGCGAGGCCACCGATCTGGCGCAACAATGTCCACGACGTGTGGCCGTCGATACGCGAAAGCAAGAACCCCTCCTCTGGACTCAATTCCAGCTGGGTTGGATCCCAGCTGGAAACGAGTCGCGGAATACCCCGCCTCTGCTCGGAATCACCCACCGAGTGCATCGATCCCCCTCAGGGCCCAAGAGGAAACCCTGCACCCGGTTCCATCGGCCGGCAGCTGTCAAAAGCTGAGTGTCCCGGCGAAAACCTATTGAGGGGACGCCGACCTGCGCGGTCTGGCTGCCGCACACCATCGATTGGCTCCCCCGCGGGGAAGACGGGTTGAAATCATCGCGCGAGGAGGCCTCAAATCGGCGATCGATTCGAGAAGTGGGGGCGCCGCCAGACGGTGATGCAGTCCCGCCGGAACGGGATTGGGCTCAGCGCGGGGCGCCGAGCAGCCGCTCGAGGACGGCCTTCTGGGCGTGAAGCCGATTTTCGGCCTGTACGAGTGCGAGGCTTCGGTCGCCATCGAGCACCTCGTCGGTGATTTCTTCGCCCCGGTGGGCGGGCAGGCAGTGCATCGCGTAGGCGCTGTCGCTCTGCGCGAGAAGCTCCGCGTTCACCTGGTAGGACTGGAAGATTCCTTTCCGGAGTTCTCGCTCGTCCTCTTGTCCCATGCTGGCCCAGGCATCGGTGTAGACGAAGCCAGCTCCGCGAACGGCTTCGACCGGGTCTTCGGACCAGCTGATCTTCGCTCCGCTCGCGGCAGCGAGTTCGTCGGCCTGGTTTCTCACGCGGAGCGCGGGGCGGTGACTCGCGGGTGTGGCGAGGCGCAGTTCGAGCCCGAGTACGGCCGCTCCGAGGATCAGCGAGTTCGCCATGTTGTTGCCGTCGCCCAGGTAGGCGATGACGGCATCCTTCAACGCGCACTTCTCGGCGATGGTCTGGAGATCCGCCATGACCTGGCAGGGATGAAGCAGATCCGTGAGCCCATTGATCACCGGGACGTGCGCAACCCGAGCGAGTTCCTCGACCAACGCGTGGCTGAAGGTTCGCGCGACGATACCGTCGACCCAGCACGAGAGGTTGTTCGCGACATCCTGCGGAGATTCTCGGGTTCCGATCCCGATCTGCTCGGGCCGAAGCAGGATCGCGTGCCCCCCCAGCTGCGTCATGCCCGCTTCGAAGGTGACATGTGTCCGCAGTGATGGCTTTTCGAAGAACATCGCAAGCACACGGCCCGGCAATGTCTGATGTCTCTTCGACTGCTGGCGAAGCTCTTTGAGTTCTCGCGCGCGATCGAGCAACGCGAGCAACTCTTCGGCGCTCCAATCGGCGAGTGTGAGAAAGTCCTTGGGCATTTCAGCGCGTGATCAGGGTACCGACGCCGCCGTCGGTGAAAATTTCGAGGAGCACCGCGTGGAGTACGCGGCCGTCGAGAATCGTCGCGCTGGAGACTCCATCCTCCAACGCTTCGATGCAACAGCGGACTTTCGGGATCATGCCGTCGCGGATCGTCCCGACTTCGATCAGCTTGCGCACATCTTCAGCGCCGAGCCGGCTGGCGACGCGCCCCTCCGCGTCCTTCACGCCTTCGACGTCCGTCAACAGGATGAGCTTCTCGGCGTGCAGCGCGCGCGCGATCGCACCCGCGGCCTCATCGGCATTCACGTTGTGGGTAACGCCGTCCGCGTCCGCCCCGATCGGCGCGATGACGGGCACGAAGCCGGACTCTGCGACCGCCGCGATCGACGCGGGATCGACCGAAACGATCTCTCCAACGCGGCCGAGATCGCGATCCTCGTGGAGGCGTCTCGTGACCTGAATCATTCCGCCGTCGCCGCCGGTGAGCCCGATCGCGCGTCCACCGCCCTGCTCGACCAGCGCGACGATTTCCGGGTTGACCTTTCCGCCCAACACCATCTCGACGACTTCCATCGTCGCATCATCGGTGACGCGAAGACCATCGACAAAGCTGGATTCGATACCCAGCCGAACCAGCGTCTCGCCGATCTGCGGCCCGCCGCCGTGCACGATCACAGGGCGCAACCCGATGTACTTGAGCAGGACCACATCGATCGCGAACGACGCGCGCAGCTCGGGATCGCTCATGGCGCTCCCGCCGTATTTGATCACGATGGTCTGGTCGTAGTAGCGCCGCATGTAGGGCAGCGCTTCGATCAGCACCTCAGCTTTGTCGATCAGGGCCTTCATGGGAAGCGCTCGATCATAGGGGCTTTGGCGGAAAAATCCGAATGGTTTCGCGCCTCGAAGCTCTAGCCCGGCGGCCGATTCTCCCGACGCGCTTTTGCAACCTCGTCCACGCAATCGAGCAGACCTCGGTGCAGGAGCGCATTGCGGACCGCCGCCGAGATCGCCGCGGCGAGAATTTCGCCGGTTCGCGCGGAGGCGGATACACCGGATTCCAGGAACACGCGCATCACGCCCATCGTCTTGTTGCGGAAGGAGATGGGTACGCAGAGCATTGGCGTGGCCTCACCGCCTTCCGGGGTGTCGACCTCCGGGTCGAAGCGAGGGGTCCTGGTCCGGCGCATCGGTTGCCACCAGCCGACCGGTTTGCAGCACGACGCCCGTGAGTCCGGAGTCGACCGGCAACTTCTCCCGATCTGCCCTGGCCCGGCGCGTTCACATTGGCTTTCGAGAACCAGCTCCCGGCCATTCGATCGAAGCAGGTAAAGCGAAACCGGAGCAGCCGACACTCCATTGGCGACCACCGCAAGCGACGCGCGGATCACCCGATCGGGCTCGACCTCGGAGGTGAGCACGTCGCAGATGGCGCGAGCCAACTCCGCGTCTTCGGCGGCGCCGCCATCGGTCGCCGGAAAGTCGGCCTGCGTCGGGTCCACCGCGATCTGCGATTCGGCCTCGACTCGATCCGCCTCCGCCGCAGTTTCGGCCTTGCCTCGGCCGCGCAATCGCGCGATCAGCGGGCCGATCTGCAGCGCCATGATCTGCAGCAGGCTGAGATCCTCGGAACCGAAAGAACCCCCATCCCCGCGTTCCGTCGCACACAGAACACCGATCGGCTTCCCGTTCCCCCCTGAGCGGAGCCACCGCGAACGCACCCGATCGATACCGACCATCGACGACTCGATCGGCGAAGCTTTCGTGCTCGCCGATATCCGATACCACGAGAGCCTTTCCCCCCTCGAGTACCTGGCCCGCCACGCCCGATCCAATCTCCACGGGGTCCATTTCCGCGGGCTCGACATCGCAACCCGTTGCTCCGGCGACCCGGAGCAGCCCGGAATCGTCCTCGAGAAGCATCAGCGACGCCCTGGATACGCCGAGCACATCCGCCACGGCGAGCGCCATTCGATCGGCGAGCGTAGACCCCGACTCGTCGGTGTCCGATTCAGCTTCCAGCTCCGCCAACTGGACTTCGAGCGCAGCGAGTCGCGAGCAGAGCGATTCCCAACTCGCCTGCATTCCCGAACCCAGCAGGGCTCGACGAACTGCGAGCACGAGCTCTTCGTTGTGAAGCGGCTTCGCGAGATAGTCACAGGCACCGAGCCGCAGTGCCTCGAGTACGCGATCGTGATCCACCTGCGCAGACAGCACGATCACGCGCAACCCAGGTCGATCAGCGCTCAGCCTGCGCAATAGATCCAGGCCACCCACTCCAGGCGCCCCGATATCGAGGATTACGGCGCCCACCTCGGGCCGCATGGCGGATTCGAAGGCGCCCTCTTCCCGCTCTGCGGTGATGTAATCGATCGACGCGTCCCGCAGCGCATCGCAAATCGCCTCTCGAAAGAAGCGCTCGTCGTCAACGACGAGTACGCGGGTCGACTCTTCGGCCATTTCGATCCTCTCGACTTCCAATCAACTCCGATGCCGTGGGCATCACAAGATGTAACGCGAAAGGTCTTCATCCTCAACGAGATCTTCGAGTCGATTGCGCACGAATTTCTCATCGATCGCAATTCGAATCGCACCAAGATCTGGCGCGTCGAAACTCACCTCATCCAGCAGCCTCTCCATGATCGTATGCAGCCGCCGCGCACCAATGTTGTCCGTTCGCTCGTTCACGAGCGCCGCAAAATTTGCGATCGCGTAGATCCCGTCTTCCTTGAATTCGAGTTCGACGTTTTCGGTCTTGAGCAACTCCGTGTACTGCAGAACCAGCGAATTCTGGGGCTCTGTCAGGATGCGAATAAAATCGTCTCGGTCGAGGCTCGAGAGTTCGACCCGAATCGGAAATCGGCCCTGGAGTTCGGGAATCAGATCCGAAGGCTTCGCGGCGTGGAAAGCTCCTGCAGCGATAAACAGAATGTGATCCGTACTCACCGGACCGTGCTTGGTTTGAACCGTTGAACCCTCGACGATCGGAAGCAGATCGCGCTGGACTCCCTCCCGAGAGATATCCGCACCGGACCGCTCGCTTGCGCCTCCTGCCACCTTGTCGATCTCGTCGATGAAGACGATCGCGGTCTGCTCGACGCGTTCGACGGCGACCTCCCGAACGTGCTCCATGTCCACCAGGCGCGTCGCCTCCTCGGTGACCAGCGCATCGCGAGCGGCAGCAACACTCATGCGCCGACGGTGCGAGCGCTGAGGCAGAAAGCCGCCGAGCATGTCCTTGAACTGCATGCCCATTTCTTCGACACCCTGTGGTGTGAAGATCGACATCGTCGGGCTCGCACCAGACGTGTCTTCCAGGTCGATCTCGATCTCGCGCTCGTCGAGGCCTCCGCCGCGCAGCATCGTCCGGAGCTTCTCGCGAGTCTCGGCGGTCGCCGGCTCGATCGGTGGCAGCCCGGTGGAAGAATCGACTCCGAAGCCTTCTGGCTGGGTCGGAACCTGAGGCGGGGGCAGGAGCGCGTCGAGCAGGCGCTCCTCCGCAGCCTCTTCGGCATTCGCCCGAACCGCCTGCTTCTCCTCCTCGAGCACCAGACCCATCGCAGTGTCGACGAGATCGCGGATGATCGACTCGACGTCGCGCCCCACATAGCCGACCTCGGTGAACTTCGAAGCCTCGACCTTGATGAACGGAGCCTGGGCGAGCTTGGCGAGGCGTCGCGCCACCTCGGTCTTGCCGACACCCGTGGGTCCGATCATGATGATGTTCTTCGGAGCGATCTCATCGCGCAGATCCTCCGGCACCTGCTGTCGTCGCCAACGATTGCGCAGTGCGATCGCAACCGCACGCTTGGCTTCCCCCTGCCCGACGATGTATCGATCGAGTTCGGAAACCACCTCGCGAGGCGTAAAGGGCTGTAACTTCATGGCAGCGTCACCACGCTGATGTTGTCGTTGGTATAGATACAGATTCGTGACGCGTACCGAAGCGCCTCTTCGGCGATTTCTGCGCCGCTGAGTTGGGTGTGATCCGCGAGCGCGCGCGCTGCCGCCAACGCGAAATTGCCCCCCGAACCCACCGCCACGATTCCGTCGTCGGGCTCGATGACATCCCCATTGCCCGAAACGATCAGCACGCACTCGCTGTTGCCGATCAGGAGGAGCGCCTCCAACCGCCGCAACGCCCGATCCGTCCGCCAGCTCTTGGCCAGCTCGACAGCCGCGCGCCGAACATTTCCCGAGTACTCGTCGAGTTTGGACTCCAATCGTTCGGTGAGCGCGAGTGCATCGGCGGCGCCGCCCGCAAACCCGATCAGGACTTCGTGCTTGGCGGCTTTGCGGGTTTTTTGTGCCGTCTGCTTCATCACGGCTTCGCCGACCGTCACCTGCCCATCGGACGCCATCGCGATCGCTCCATCGCGCACGACCGCCAGCACCGTCGTCGAACGAATCGACTCTCCGAGGTTCATCGCCTGCCTCGCTTTTCGCTCAATCCAGCTGTTTTCGATTCGGCTCTCGGATGCGCTCTGTCGTAAACCTCGATCAGCCGCTCCGCCGAAACGGCAGTGTACTTCTCGGTGGTCGATAGGCTCGCGTGGCCGAGCAATTCTTGAATCTCTCGAAGATCCGCACCCATGTCGAGAAGATGGGTCGCGTAGCTGTGCCGAAGCCGGTGAGGGTACACCCGGTCCACGATGCCGACCTGCCGCGCACGCGCCTTGAGGATCCGGCGAATGTCGCGCGTCCCGAGGCGACGCAGGCGGCCATCTCGCGGGCGCAGTGACGGAAACAGCGGCTCGGCGAGAAGGCCCGGAGCCCGCCGAGAGTCGAGATACTCGCCGAGAGACTCGCGCGCCGCGGCCGGGAGCGGCACCACCCTCTCTTTGCCGCCCTTGCCCATCACGCGCACCTCGCCCCGGTGAAGATCCAGGTCGCGGACGTCGAGCGCGGCGGTTTCACCGACCCGCAGGCCCGCCCCGTAGAGAAGCTCGACCAATGCGCGATCGCGCAAACGGCCCCGGTCCGTTTTTTGGCTGCGGGGGTCGCGATCGGGCGATTCGATGAGCGTCGCGCAGTCGTCCACCGGCAGTGGGTTCGGCAGCCGCTTGGGTTGTCGGGGGGCGGGAATACCGGCCGTCGGATCGAGCCCGCAGCCACCTTCGCGCAGCGTGAAACGGAAGAAGGAGCGCAGTGAAGCGAGCTTCCGACCGAGCGTCGAGGGGTGACACCCCGCGTGGAGAGTGGCGAGAAACGCGCGAACATCTGCTGCAGTCACCATCGACGGGTTGCTGCTCGCATCCAGGCTCGCGACGAACTGACGAACATCGGAGAGATAGGCGCGCCGGGTATGGGGTGAGACGTTGCGCTCCACATCCAGGTGGATCCCATACTCGCGAATCGCGTCGGCAAAGTTCATTCGAGCAACTCCGCAGTCGCCCGTTGATAGGGAGCCAGTGCAGCGAGCGCACGAGCGGCGTGTTTCTCCAACTTTTCGCGCCTGCGAATGCGACGGGATTCTCCTTCGAGCGGGGGGAACAGACCAAAATTGACGTTCATTGGCTGGAAATCCCGCGGATCCGCATCGCTGAGGTAATGGATCAACGCGCCGTGGGCGGTCGCCGGATCGGGCAGGATCGGCGCCTCGCCGCGCGTCTCGAACACGACGTTGAGCGCGGCCAGAAAGCCGAGCGCCGCCGATTCGACGTAGCCCTCCACGCCCGCCATCTGCCCGGCCAGATAGAGGCCCGGCCGGCGGCGAACCTCCAGGTTTGGCAACAGCTGCTTCGGGGCGTTGACGTAGGTATTCCGATGAACCGATCCGTAGCGCGCGAAAACCGCCTCGGATAATCCCGGCAGGCTGCGGAGGATGCGCTGCTGCTCTCCGATGCGGAGCTTCGTCTGACATCCAACCAGGTTGTAGAGCGTCCCGCGTTTGTCCTCCTGGCGCAGTTGAACGACCGCGTAGGGCCTCTTGCCGGTTCGCGGATCGATCAGGCCAACGGGTTTGAGCGGACCGAACGCCAGCGTCTTTTCGCCGCGGCGCGCCATTTCTTCGATCGGAAGGCAACCTTCGAAATAGAGCTTTGCCTCGAAGGCGTGCAGCGGCACGGTCTCGGCCCCCAGCAAATCCCCGACAAAGGCGAAGTACTCGTCTTCGGAGAGTGGAATGTTGAGGTAGTCGCCGTCGCCGTCGTCGTAGCGGGACGCCCGAAAAGCAACTTCGGAGTCGATCGAATCGGCGTACAGGATCGGCGCCTGTGCGTCGTAGAAATACAGATGCTCGTCGCCCAAGAGCTGTTGCAGATCGCTCGCGAGTTCGCAGGCCGTGAGTGGGCCCGTTGCGAGAATCACGCGCCCGTCGGTCGGAATGCGCTCGACGACTTCGTGGCGGATCTCGATGCGCGGATGGGATGCAATCGTGTCGGTGATCCGCTGCGAAAAGGCCTCTCGATCGACTGCGAGGGCGCGTCCTGCGGGAATCGAGGACTCGTCGGCCGCTTCCATCACGAGCGACCCCAGCCGACGCATCTCCTCCTTGAGCAATCCGACCGCGTTTAGCTGGCTGTTGGAACGGAGCGAATTGCTGCAGACGAGCTCGGCGAATCCCTCGCTTTGATGGGCGGGTGAAAATCGCACCGGCTTCATCTCGTAGAGGGTGACCTCCAGACCGCGCCGCGCCGCCTGCCAGGCCGCTTCGCAGCCCGCCAGCCCGCCGCCGACCACCGCGACGCGCCGATCTTGCGATTCCGAAACTTCCGCGACCTGCTGCGCCGGCATCCACCCTCCGAGAACTGATCCCAACCATAGCTCCGAAGTGCGGCCGGGGCGTGATGGGACCACCGTGAATCTCTGAAATCACGAGTGGTTTCAAGCAGCTAGCGCCCTGGGCCGCCGCGATTCACCGCTACAGCGGAAGCGATCGCGTCGCGGGCCGTGGTCGTGGCCGTGTGGGTAGTGAAGGGCGCCGGGGCGGAGATCAGTTCTTGGGAGTGGCCGCCTCGTCGATCAAGTCGCGCACCTCGGGATCGGAATCTTCGTATTCGATCGCGAAACCAGAAGAGCTGTGTCGGACGACCCGCCCCACCAATTCGTACGGACTCGCGGGCGCAATCGGATCGGCGGACTCAACGAAAACATAGATGCGCACTCTGGAACCGACGGTGGGTTGCACCGAGGAATCTTCGATCAGCGCGCCCGAGTAGGAGATGTTCGAGAGAACTCCGATTCCCTCTTCAGGGCCCGCGGAGTAGTGGGCATTCAGTGCGACGGAGACCCGGGCGTCGCGACGCTTTTCCATGAATGCAGACATAGAATCCCCCTCAGGAACCGATCGCTACACGACTCATCGTCCTGCTCGCGGCGGCGCATGAGCCCACTTTTGGGCTCCCGCCACAAGCCGGGCGAGCCCCCTGGGATCATCTGGATCGAGAGACAATTTTCAGACGCCCGTCGCGATCCTCACCAATTCGGTTCGCGAACTCGAGTTCGACCAACTCGAGCGCAAACTCGGCGGGCTCGCGGCCAAGCCTGCGCGCCAACTCGTCGCGCGAGGCGGGAGCGTCGGCAAGCGCGCTGAGAATCTCGTGGGCAAGCGCCGAGAGGTCGCACACGGCCTCCGGGCGAGCGCGCAGCTCTCGGACCAAACCGAGTTCGCTGCAGATCTCATCCGGGCCCAGCACCACATAGGCGCCATCGCGGATCAGCCGGTTGGGCCCGACGCTCGTCGGAGCCGTGAGCGGGCCCGGCACCGCGAAAACATCCCGACCCTGATTGGCCGCGTGATTGGCCGTGATCAGCGAACCACTGCGCTCCCGGGCCTCCACGATGACGACCGCCGACGACAGGCCGCTGATCAATCGGTTCCGAAGCGGGAAATACGGCCGCAGCGGAGGCTCGCCGAGCGGCAACTCGGTGACGACCGCCCCGTTCGCGGCGATCCGCTCGGCGAGCGCCCGGTGTTCGCTGGGGTAGATGCGATCGATGCCGCACGCCTGGACGGCGATCGTCCGCCCGCCCGCCTCGAGGGCGCCCCAGTGGGCCTCCGCATCGATCCCGCGCGCGAGGCCCGACACGATGACGACGCCCTCCCGAGCGAGGTCGCTGGCCAGGCTGCGGGCGACCTGCTTGCCGTAGACCGTCGCCGCACGCGCACCGACGATCGCGACCGAGATTTCGGACAGCACGCGAACGTCGCCGCGCACCACGAGCAGCGCAGCTGGATCCGAAATGCCCGCGAGGCGCGCCGGATACGCGGCTGAATTCAACGGCACCGCCACGGCACCGGCCCGCAAGAGAGCGGCGATCTCGGCGTCGCGATCGATTGCGCTCGAGAGTCCACGCGCAGCCAGTGCGCTTGCGGGGTGCGGGTGTTTTCGCAGCAGCTCGGCTGCGGCTTCGGGTTTGAGCCCGAGTGCGCGCTGAAACGCCAACCAGTCCCCTAGCAGGGAATGGGACGCGCGATCGGGGTTGGCGGGATCGAGAACGTCGGACGCGAATGCGGAGGACAAACGAGGGCTCCCCGGGACCGGGGAGCCCATGCATAGCTCGGGCGGCGCCGCGCGCGCAAATCCAGCGCGCCGCGCCGGGGATGGCGCTGCCGAATTACTCTTCCGCGCCTCGGTATTCCGCCGTGCTTCGTTCGACCGCACCTCGGAAGTGATCGCCCAACTTGAGTTCGGTTTCCGTGTGCTGGATCAACGCAACCGCTGACTGTTGTCGCGCACGCACGACGAGAAGGTTCGCGATGACGCGATCGGGCACTTCGACCCGCGTATCGCGCGCGGGCTCAGGAGCTTTCCAACCGGCTCGATAGACCTCGAGGGGACTGCCCACTTCGAGACCGTCGAGTTCTCCCCGATTCAGATAGACGTAGTCGGCCGTGGCCATCAACACGCGACTGAACGGGAAAAAGCTGATTCGCCCATCGACATTCTTCGGGCTGGACATCACCTCGACGTCGAGGACCGGCTTCTCACGCGGCATCACGCGATCACCGAGTTCCATGTCTCCAGCCGACAACCGAACCACCGCCAGCGACACCTCGGCGTCGACCTCTTGGACTTCGACCCAGCCGAGCATATTGACGTGATAACCGAGCAGCCGATTGGTATCCGGATCGATGACCTTCTCCTGGGTTCTGAAAATCGTGAACTGGTCGCCCACAGACGCCTTCTCTCCGCCGAGGCCGATGTAGACCCGATCACCCTGGCTGAGCATGATGCGATCGGAAACGGCGTCGACGATGCTCGCTGCGGCTTCGAGTTGCTCCGCACTGACCAGCCCGGTCGTCTCTCGCGAGCTGACGCGCACCATCTTCGGCCCCCTCTCGCCCTGAAACAGTGATTGAAAGCTATCCGACGCGGGACCGGTCGATTCGCCGTCGGCATCGGCCGCCTGCGGTTGGCCGGCGAGAAGCTGTTCCGCCTCTTCGGCCGTCACCCGGCGCATCTCGTAGGCGCTGATCCAGATGCGATCGCCGGGAACGATGAGATGCGGATTCTCGATCTCGCGATTGTCGGTCCACACCGACGGCCAGACCCACGGAGTCCCGAGGTAGGCGTCGGAAATATCCCAAAGTGTGTCGCCAGGAACGACCAGGTGGATCCTGCCGGACTGGCCCTGCTCGTCGTAACCGATTTCGCCGAGTGCGACTTTCTGGTTCGCCTCGGCGTCTGCATCGGCGACCTCGCTCGCGGGCTCAGCGTCGGTATCCGCAGGCGCTTCCGCATTTGCGATTTCAGCACCGGAGCCCGAGAGATCGGGCTCGGTCGCTTCTTCGTCGTTGGCTGCAACAGCCGAATCAGCTTCGGCGGAGGTTTCGGTCTCGGCAGCGGCTTCGATTTCAGTGGCTGCCTCTGTTTGCGGCGCTTCGGCGGTGTCCACCGTTTCGGCGCTATCCCCTGCGTCGGCCGCCGCCTGATCCACGCCGGGCGATTCTGGAGCCGGTGCTGCTGCTGCCGGTGCCAGTTCGGCATCGACCTGACTGTCCGCGGCCTCCGCCGCGTCCGTGTTCTGGGTCGAAGTTTCGCTCGCGTACAGGCTTCCCGAAGTGAGCACTGCAGAAATCACCACAGCGAAGATCGTGAGCAGTCCGGTATTCATCGCATCCCCTCCAAACGACGACGTCGAATCGCGGGCGACGGCGAGCCGCTTCCCCGCGGGGCCGCTCTCGCAAATCGGCCTTGTGACGCACGTAGACGTGCCCGTATCGACCACGCGGCCGAGGGGCTTGAGGAGATCGAAGCCGGTGTTGGACTGGGATCAGCCGCCGCGCTCGAGGCGAGCCAGCATGGTCCTCACTTCCGCCGCCCAGGCGGGCTCGGGGCGAACTGGTTCCCCGCTGGCCCGCTGCTCGGCGGCGTGCTTGTCGAGATCAGCAATCGCTCGCTGCAGGGTCTCTCGCGCCTTTTCGGGGTCGCCGTCCGCCTCGTAGGCCTGGGCGAGGTGGTGCATGCTGATGCCTGAAACCGCGATGTCGCCGTCTGAATTGGCGACGGCCTCTTTCAGGTAGCTGATCGCCGCGGACGGGATTCCGCGCTTGTAGAGCACCCAGCCGAGCGTGTCCGCCACCGTCGCGGTGTCCGGCAGCGCGGCCTTGGCGTCCTGGGCGAGATCCAGCGCGCGGTCGAGGTTTTCGCCCGATTCGGCGTAGATGTAGGCGAGATCGTTCTTTGGATAAGCGAGGTCCGGGCCGTACCGGATCGCGCTCTCGTAGCGCTCGATCGCCTTGTCTTGTGCGCCCCCAAACGAATAGAGGGTGCCCAGGAAATAGTGCAGGTTGGGATCCTCGGGGCGCGCCTCGATGGCGGCTTCGTAGGTGGTGACCGCCTCATTGAGCCGGCCGGTCTTCGCATAGAGCCGCGCCAGCTGTTCGTAACCAGCCGAATCCGTCGGATCGATTTCGATCGCCTTCTGGAAGGCCTTCTCGGCATCATCGCTGCGGTTGTCCATCAGCGCGACGAGGCCCGAGAGCGTGCGCAACTTGGCGTTCTCGGGTTCGGCCTCCACGGCGGCGTCGACGCGAACCACCGATTCCGCGAATCGATCCTCTTTCTGATCGAGTCGCACCAGATTGCGCAAGATGTCGTGATGGGTCGGCATCAACTCGTTCGCCGTGGTCAGGTATTTGCGCGCCTCAAGATCGTTGCCCATACCGAGGTGCACCCGACCGAGCGCATACAGGACATCCGCATTGCGCTCTTCCTCGGGAATCGCGTTCAACTCGGCAAGCGCCGCGTCCATTCGACGCAAGATCACCAGACTCTGGGCCAACAGGATTCGCGTCTGCGTCGAATCGGGCTTCGCGGCCAGATAGCGTCGCCCTTCTTCGATCGCGTACTCGTGTTCGCCTAGCGAAGCGTGGACTCGAGCCAGCACGCGGCGCGCCTCGAGCATGCCCGGGTCGATCTCGAGTGCGCGCGCGAGTTCCGTGCGCGCCGCCGGGCCCTCGCCCTTGACGGACAGTGCCGTGCCAAGGACGAAGTGCGCCTGGGGGTTGGAGGGATCGAGTTCGATCGCTGCCCGCAGGCCGTCGATTGCCTCGTCGACCTTCTGCTGGGCGAGGTCGATCTTCGCCATCACCATCAACGCACTGGCGTTCGGGGTTCCGTCCTCCAACACTTCTTTCACCATCTGCTGGCCGCGTTGGATCTTCTCTTCGTCACCATCGCGATAGCCGATGTCGACCAGGATTTCGGCCACGCGAAGCTTCGCATCCGTCAAATTCGGGTCGATTTCGAGCGCCTTTTCGGCCGCCGCGAGTGCTCCCGGAACATCTCCCTGGCGGCCCAGGTGCCCCGAAAGGGTCAGATAGGGGACGGGATCGGTGGGATCGATCTCGGTCGCCTCTGCGATCAACGCGTCGGCTTTATCGCTGTCGCCCTGGGCGACGTGAAGACGCGCGAGCAGGTAGATCAGCGGCACGGGCTCTTCGACAGCCGGGATGACACGCTCGAGATAGGCGGTGGCTTCATCGAAGCGTTCGCGCTGAAAATAGAAACTCGCCACATTTTGATGGGCGCGAACCTGGTCCGCGCCTTCGGCGGCGCGCGTCGCTTCCAGGAATGCCCGCTCGGTCTCGTCATCCCGGTTGCGGTCCTGCACGTAGAACGCCGCAAGCGACGTATAGCTGGAAACGCTGGGGTCCATCTCGACCAATTTCAGGAAGTAGGGCTCGGCTGCTTCGCGGTCTCCATGTCGAGTCAGCGCCTGCGCGTAGATCAATACCGGTGCGCTCTCATCCGGAGTCGCCGCAATTGCCAGCTCGTATTCCTCGAGCGCTTCATCGATCCGCTCGAGCCGATCGAGGGCTTGTGCGCGGTGGATATGCCCGCGCTCCCCACCGCGGCTGAGCAGTTCCTCTGCCTGGGCGAGCGCCTCATCGGGGTCGCCGGCCAGCAACAGAAGCTGAGAGAGCTGCGCGCGCGCGTCCAGGTTTTCCGGATCCAGGCGCACGGTTTCGCGGAGTTCCCAGAATCCCTCCGGAATCTGCTGGTTGGCGAGGTACCCCTTCGCAAGCCCCCAATGGGCGGCCGCGTTGTTTGGGTCGAGCTGCAGCACGTTCTTGTACTCGATGATCGCCGCCGGGTAATCCTTGGCCTTCTGATAGGCGGAGCCGCGCTCCAAATGCTCTACGGCTTTTTCCTCGTCGTCCTGGCACGCACCCAGTACAAATGTACAAGCTGCGAGAACCAAGATCCGTGTAAGCATGCGTCGCATTCGACCACCTCGTGTTGACTGGGCGTGCTGTTGGTTACTGCAATCCGCTATGAGACTCTGCTCCGGCGCCTAAGGTTCGGACAAAACGATGAGGAATCAAGGGGTATCGGCATCCCGGGGCACACGCGGAGCCGTTTGCTCGGCGGCACTCTCCGAATCTCGATTGCGCCGCCAGGTCGGATGCGTGATCCCCATTCGCTGGATCATGTAATTGAGCTTGCGCCGGCTCACTCCGATCAGCTTGGCGGCGTCCTTCTGAACGTATCCGGTTCGCTCCAGCGCTTCGATGACGAGTTCTCGTTCGACGTCTCGTAGTGAGATTCCCTCAGCGGGCAGCTCACGGCGCCAGCTGCGGTCATCCCCCGCGCTTCGGCCAGCCAGGATCGACAGGTCTTCGGCGTCGATTCGCGGCCCCTCAGCCATCAAGACGGCTCGTTCCAACGTGTTGTGCAGTTCTCGAACATTTCCCGGCCAATCGTGAGCTCGGATCTTCGCCAGCGCCGCCTCCGTAAATCCGCGGACGGGATGGCGCATTTCGGTACCGAGCTCGCTGAGAAAATGGTGGGCGAGATCGACCAGGTCCTCGGGCCGCTCGCGCAGCGGCGGAAGGTGGATCCGGATCACGTTGAGGCGGAAATAGAGATCTTCGCGAAACGACCCTTCCGCGATCCGATTGCCGAGATCTTGATTGGTGGCCGAGATGATGCGCGCATCGGTTCGCAACAACTGACTGCCGCCCAACCGGTGAAATCGCTGCTCCTGAAGCACGCGGAGGAGCTTCGCCTGCGTGGCGGTCGAAGTATCGCCCACTTCATCGAGGAAGAGCGTGCCTCCATTCGCCTCTTCGAAGCGCCCGATGCGCTGGCGGTCGGCACCGGTAAACGCACCGCGCTCGTGACCGAAGAGTTCGGATTCCAGCAGCGTCTCAGGCAGCGCGGCGCAGTTCACCTTGACGAGCGGTCCATCCACCCGCGGAGAGGCCCGGTGGATCAACCCCGCGATCAATTCCTTGCCCGTCCCCGTCTCGCCTGTGATCAAGACCGTCGAACGCGTCGGCGCAACCCGCTTCGCGAGATCCAGCGCACTTCGAAGTGCGGGGCTGTCACCGATGATCTGATCGCTCGCCTGGCGCGCGGCCTGCTCAGCTCGCAACTCCGTCACTTCGTAGAGCAGCCGCCGGTGGTCGACGCCGCGCGCCACTCGGAGTTCGAGCTGATCGAGATCCAGTGGCTTCTGGACGAAATCGAAAGCTCCAGATCGCATGGCTTCGACCGCGGTTTCGATCGATCCGTATGCCGTCATCACCAGCACGCTCGTTCCGGGATCTCTTTCGCGCGCGGCGCGCAGCACCGAAACCCCGTCGCTGCCCGGCAACCGAAGATCGGTGATGATGACATCGAAAGCATCGGACTGCGCATCGGAGATACATTCGATCGCGTCAGAACCATTTGCAACTTCCTGAACGTCTTCCCAACGTTCACGAAGCGCGACCGCGATGCCACGCCGCAGCGTATCGTTGTCTTCTACGATGAGGATGCGGGCCGAATCTGAAGTCACGGCTTCTCGTCCTCGACCGGAACGCGCACCCGAAACGAGCAGCCCCGATCCGTCCCAGAATCGAGTTCGAGCGTTCCACCGTGACCTGCGACGATCTTCTGCGCAGTCGCCAGCCCCACCCCGGATCCGCTCTGCTTGGTGGTGAAGAACGGGTAGAAAATCTTCTCCTTCAATTCGCTCGGAACCCCAGGGCCCGTGTCCGACACGGTGATGACGATCTCCCGGCGCGCCACGGCATCCGATGCCGCTCGGCCATCGATTCCCACGCGAACGGAGCGATCGACCGGAGCGGCGACGACGCTGTTCAGGCCGAGTACGAGCCGTTTCTCGCCGCCGGCGGCCTCCCCGTCCATGGCCTCCAGGGCGTTCAGAATCAGATTGGTGACCACGGCGCGAAGCTGAGCGGCATCGGCGCTCAACAGGGGAAGTTCTTCGTCGAATACGCGCTCGATTGTGCCGGAAAACGAGGAGCGTTTGAGCGCGGTGTCGAGCGATTCGTTCACGAGCTCTTCGGGATCGGTGGGGCCGCGCTCAGGCGAAAACGGCCGAACGAACTCCAGACAGTCCTCGACCGTTCGAGCGAGTGATCGGGCTTCGCTCTGGAGTTGCGTGACGAGCGAGCGCTCCTCGTCTCGGTCGGTCAGGCGCCGCTTCAACAACCCCGTCACGATCTCCATGCCCGCAAGCGGGTTGCGAATCTCGTGAGCCATTCCCGCGGCCATCTGGCCCAACGCGGCGAGCCGTTCGTGAAGCCGCTCCTGCTCGTCCATTCTTTCGAAGGGCGTCAGATCGCGAAAGATGATCGCGGCACCGCGAACTTCACCCTCGGGATCCCGCACCGGAGTCAGCGTGAAACCGATCGTGTTCTCCAGCTCATCGCGAACGCCTTCCAGAACGAGCTCGGCGCGGGACAGTGCGGCCCGCCCGTCCAGCGTCTCCAGCAGCAGCCGTGCGACCGTCGGTTGGAGGCCGAGCACTTCTCGACAGGGCTTTCCGAAGGCATCGCTCGGCTCTCCCTCAGGGCAGCCGAGGATGCGCTGGGCGCCGGGATTCAGCATGACCACTTCGCCCTGAGCGTCGATCGCGACGACTCCAGAACTCATCGAGGTGAGAATCCACTGAGCGATATCGAGATGGTTTGCCACACCCCGTTATCGGCGCGCTTCGGCTGGCGCCTGAATTCAATCCGCTATGGGGACGAGGTAGTGCTTGCCGTCCTGCTCGAGCCAGCCCTCTGCCTTGAGGCCCTTGATGGCGCGGGTGACGGTCTCTCGGGAGGTTCCGATCATATCGGCGATCTGCTGGTGGGTGAGCACCGGAGTCCTTGGGGCGGCCCGCTTGACCCGGTTCTTCCCGGGCGAGGCGAACCAGCAACCCCATCGTGCGTTCCTTCACACGCTGGAAAGAAAGCGAACTCGCCTGCTCGTCGACCTGTCGAAGTCGACGCGTCAGTTCCTGGATCACGGAAAGAGCGATGTCGGGACTGCGGCTGAGTAGACGCAGGAAATCGTTGCGCGCGAGGGCCAGGATGCGGACCTGGGACATCGCCTTCACGCTGGCCGAGCGGGGCGCTTCGTCGAATAGAGACATCTCGCCGAAGAAATCGCCGACGTCGAGCAGTTCCAGAATCTTCTCGCGCCCATCGCCGGAGAGCTTGGTGACCTTCACGCGCCCTTCGACGATGATGTACATGTAGTCGCCGGGCGCTCCTTCTTCGACGATCGTCTTGTTTTTTGGAAAGCCGCGCTCGATCATCAGCGATGCGATCGACTCGAGAGCATCCTCCGATACGCCGGAGAACATCGGAATCGCGCGCAGTGACGCGATCGTTTCAGGCTTGTGGGATTGCGCCATGGCGACTCCTGTCGACTTCCCTGACCGACACACTCATGTGATTTTGCTCCGACCGCTCGATTTCAACTGGGCCACCAGCGTGCGCACGTCCGAGCTCCGATCGAGGCGGGCGACGAGCAGGGCGTCCGGAGTATCGATCACCGCGAACCCCTCGACGCCCAGCAACGCAATCGTGCGATCCTCGCTCCAGACGAGATTCGCTCCCGAGTCGCATTCGACCAGGGCACCCGCGACGGACCGGGAACGTCCCGACTTCACGCCCAATTCCTCCGCGAGAGACGCCCAGGTGCCGACATCGTTCCAATGAAAGCGAACCGGCAGCGTCCAGACCCGGCGGCTGCGCTCGAGAACGGCGACGTCGATCGAAACGGAGGGCGCGCGGCGGTAGATCCCGCGCAGCTGCTCGGCGGTCGGCCGGCGCCGCGAACCGAGCGTCGGGCCCCACGCCCGCTGGAGTTCCGGCGCGTGGGTCTCGAGTTCTTCGAGGATCGCGCCCACCGACCATGCAAAGATGCCAGCATTCCAGAGATAGTCTCCGCGCTGAAGGTAGCGCCGTGCAGTCTTCTCGTTGGGCTTTTCGACGAAACGCCGTACCCGGTGAAGACCCGGCGCTTCCGGGCCCACCGCGGGGCCGCGCTGGATGTAACCGAGGCCCGTATCGGGTCGTTTCGGCGCTACACCCAACGTGACGAGCACGCCGGCGTCGCGTGCGGCGCGAGCGGCCTTGCGGATCGCGGCCCGAAACGCGCGCACGTCCGGAATCACGTGGTCTGCGGGTAGAACCACCATCACCGCATCGGGATCCTCGGATCGGATCCGGACGGCCGCGTAGGCGATTGCCATCGCGGTGTTGCGACGCATGGGTTCCACGAGTACCCGGCGCGCGGAGAGTCCGGACTCAGCCCGTACAGCCTTCGCGTGCTCGTGGCCCGCCACCACCCAGATGTTCTCGGCATTCGCAAAGCGACGGGTGCGGGACAGGGTGGACGCCAACAGGCTGTTGCCACCGACGACTTTCAGAAATGGCTTGGGGAACGCCTGGCGCGACGCCGGCCAGAATCGCTCACCTGCGCCCCCTGCGAGGATCACCGCGTGGATCGAATCCTCGAGTTTTGCCATCAGCGTCCCACGCAGAAGTAACGGAAGCCGGCCTCCTGCATCGGCCCGGGCTCGTAGACGTTGCGCAGATCGACGATCACCGGCTGTCGCAAGAGTGACTTGATGCGCGCGAGATCCAGCATCCGGAACTGATTCCACTCTGTGATCAACACGAGTGCGTCCGCACCACTGCACGCCTCGTAGGAGTCGCCGCAAGTGACGAGATCCGGAAGCAGTTTCGAAGCTTCCCGCATCGCCTGCGGGTCGTAGGCGCGGATCTGCGCGCCGCGTTTTTCGAGCCCTCGAATGATGTCGAGGGACGGTGCGTCGCGCATGTCGTCGGTCTCGGGTTTGAACGAGAGACCCAGGACTCCGATCGTCTTCCCGTCGACGTCACCATCGAGAGCCGCAACGATTTTTTCGATCATTCGCTCGCGCTGGCGTTCGTTGACACGGATGACGCTTTCGACGATATCGAGGTTCTCACCGATCTCGCGCGCGAAGTGTGCCACCGATCGGGTGTCCTTCGGAAAACACGAACCGCCAAAGCCCGGACCCGCGTGAAGAAACTTCGAGCCGATCCGCCGATCGAGCCCGATTCCGCGTGCGATCGAGTGAACGTCAGCTCCTACCTTCTCGCAGAGATTCGCCATTTCGTTGATGAAGGAGATCTTCGTCGCAAGGAAGGCGTTCGCAGCGTATTTCGTCAGTTCCGCCGTCGGAATATCCGTCATCAGCACGGGGGCCTCGATCAGGTAGAGCGGTCGGTAGAGGTCGCCCAGGATCGCGGTAGCCTCGACGTCCTCTGTGCCGATCACGACGCGATCCGGCCGCATGAAGTCTCCGATTGCTGCACCCTCGCGAAGGAACTCGGGGTTCGACGCGATACTGAATCGCACTTTGCGCCCGGCCGCGGCGAGCTCTTCTTCGATCCAACCCCTCACCTTTGCGGATGTTCCGACCGGGACCGTGCTCTTGGTGACGATCACCTTGTAACCGTCCATCGAGCGGCCGATTTCGCGCGCCACGGCCTCGACCGTCCTCAAATCCGTCGAACCATCCGGACAAGACGGCGTCGAAACAGCGATGAAGACGACGAGAGAAGACTTGACGGCCTCGGCGGTGTCGGTGGTAAACGAGAGCCGCCCCTCGCGAACGTTGCGCTCGACGAGGCCGTCGAGCCCCGGCTCGTAGATGGGGATCTTGCCGCTCTGGAGCGCGGCAACCTTCGCTTCGTCATTGTCGGCACAGACCACCTGAACGCCAAATTCCGCGAAACAGGCGCCACTTACCAATCCGACGTAGCCGGCTCCGATCATGCAAACATTCATTGTTCCAACTCCGTTCGCGAGCGTTCTACGAGCGAAAGCTCGCAATCGTTCGGCCAAGCCCCACATCGAGATCGATGCCGGGCGCGTAACCCAGCAAATCCGAAGCGCGCGTCAGGTCCGCGAGGCTATCCCTGACGTCGCCCTCTCGGGGGGCAGCGTGTTGCGCCTCGAGGTCGGTACCCACGATCTCCCGTATTCCTCGCCAGAGATCATTGAGGGATGTTCGTTTCCCCGCAGCGATATTGATCACACAACCAGAAGCGTGTTCCGCATCGGCAGCGAGTAGATTTGCCTGAACGGCGTTTTCTACATAGATGAAATCGCGGGTCTGCTCGCCATCCCCGTAGATCACGGGTGATCTGCCCTCGAGCGCGGCTGTGACGAAGCACGGGATCACCGCCGCGTAGTCGCTGTTGGGGTCCTGTCTCGGACCGAAGATATTAAAATAGCGCAGCGACACGGTCTCGAGACCACAGAGTTCGCTGTAGAGGCGGCAGTACACTTCACCCGTGTATTTTTGCAGCGCATAGGGAGACAGCGGAGTCGGGGGCAGCGTTTCGACCTTCGGTAGCACTTCCGAGTCTCCATAAATCGCCGATGAGGCGGCATACACGACGCGCCGCACACCGGATTGCCGGGCGGTCTCCAGCACCAGCAGCGTTCCATCGACATTGATGCTGTTGGACAACACCGGCAGTGCGATGCTTCGCGGTACCGATGCCATGGCGGCCTGGTGAAAGACCACCTCGACCCCGTCCATCACGCGCTTCAGCGTATCGGCATCGCGGATGTCGCCGCGAGTAAATTCTATCCGATCCATCGTTTCCGCGAGATTCCGCTCGGATCCCGTCGACAGGTCATCGATGACGCGAACCGACCAGCCCGCCGCCAGCAGCCCTTCCACCAGATGGCCCCCGATGAATCCAGCGCCACCCGTTACGAGAGCGAGCCGCCCGTTCGAATTCACACTCACGTGGGATCTCCGAGCCAATCCGCGAAGCGAGTGATCCCCTCTTCGAATGAAACCTGCGGTTCGAATCCGAGCGCTTCGCGAGCCGCACCGATGTCCGCCCATGTGCGCCGGACATCTCCGGTCTGGGCCGGAAGCCATTCGATCTCTGCAGAAACCCTCAGCGTTTTTTCGAGCAATTCGATCACTTCGAGTACCGTCACCTTTCTCCCGGCACCGAAATTCAAGATCGCAAAGCCCAGATCCCGATCGATCGCTTTCACGAGACCGTCGACGAGATCGTCGACGTAGGTGAAGTCGCGCAGGCTATGTCCATCCCCGAAAACCGGGATCGGCGTCCCCTCGAGCATTCGCTCCGCAAATTTCCGGATCGCGAGATCCGGTCTTTGACGGGGGCCGTAAGCGGTAAAGATTCGCGCACATGTGACAGAGAGGCCATGGGCGTGGTGAAAGGTATGAGCGACGAGTTCCCCCGCTCGCTTGGTTGCCGCGTAGGGCGATATCGGGCGCTCGACGGGATCGGTTTCGCGAAACGGCCCGTCCTCCCTCTCGCCGTAGACCGACGACGACGATGCGAACACCACGCGAGGGTTTCCGTGTTTCGCAGCTGCCTCGAGCACGACACTGGTTCCATGAACGTTGACATCGGTATAAACCGCAGGGCGCTCGAGGCTCGGACGAACGCCGGCGAGCGCAGCGAGGTGTACGACCGAGTCGAAGCGCGTCTCACGGAACAGCGACGCGACCGTATCCGCGCTTCGGATGTCGCCGCGCACGAGCTGAAAAGCCGAGGCGCCCAGGGCCGCAGCGAGATTCCGCTGCTTCTGGTCCTCCGCGTAGAACGGATCGAATGAATCGAGGCCCACGACCTCGCGGCCCTCGGCGAGGAGCCGATCGACCAGGGTGGAGCCAATGAAGCCCGCCGCGCCCGTCACGAGAACCCGCTCGGGACGGCTCACCGAGACTCTCCCTGACCGCGCCGTCGCCCGCTGGTTCGCTCTTGTCGCTCCAAATCTGCCTCGACCATGATGCCGACGAGTTGCTCGAAATCCGTATTCGCGCTCCACCCGAGCGATTCGCGAGCCTTGGTCGCATCCGCGAGCAGGAGATCGACTTCCGCAGGCCGGATCAGATCCGGGTCAGTCCGGACGAAGTCACTGGGATCGAGACCCACGTGGCGAAACGCGATGTCGACACACTCTTGCACGGTGTGCTGGACGCCAGTGCCGATCACGTAGTCGTCGGGCTCGCCCTGCTGCAACATGCGCCACATCGCGTCGACGTACTCCGGCGCATAGCCCCAATCCCTTCGCGATTCGAGATTTCCCAGCAGCAACTCGTCATCCAGACCGAGTTTGATTCGGGCGACCCCCTCGGAGATCTTTCGCGTGACGAATTCGCGCCCTCGCCTCGGCGACTCGTGGTTGAACAAGATCCCAGATGCGGCAAACAAGCCGTAACTCTCGCGATAATTGACGGTGATCCAATGACCGTACGCCTTCGCGACCGCATAGGGACTGCGGGGATAGAAAGCAGTCGCCTCGTTCTGGGGTACCTCACGCGCTTTTCCAAACATCTCCGAACTCGACGCCTGGTAGAAACGGATGCCGGAATCGACGAGTCGAATCGCGTCGAGCACGCGCGTGACGCCGATTGCGGTGAACTCTCCGGTGAGCGAAGGCTGTACCCAGCTTGTCGGAACAAACGATTGTGCGGCGAGGTTGTACACCTCGGCGGGCCGGGCTGCGCGAAGCGCGCTCACGAGTGAACTCTGATCCAGCAGATCTGCCTGGTGGAGTTGGATCTGCCCCTGGAGGTGAGCGATGCGCTCGAACGTCTCGGTGCTCGACCGCCGCACCACGCCGTGAACCTCGTACCCCTTGGCGAGGAGAAGTTCGGCCAGGTACGAGCCATCCTGCCCCGTTACACCGGTAATCAGTGCGCGCCCGGACATCATCACTCGTTTTCGCCGGAATCCAGACTCAGCTCTCCAGAAGTCACCGGGTCATTGGAAATCGCCAAAGCCCCGAGGTTCGAGACGAGTCGGTAGGTGAAAAAACCGACCACCACGAGAAAGAGTAGCGCCATGTAACCTTCGAGCTTGGCGAAGGCCAGCGAGATCGAACAGAAGGCCGCGGTGAGAATGTAGACCTGCAGCACCGCACTGCGCGCCGACCCCTCGGATTCGAGCATGCGGTGGTGCATGTGAGAGCGGTCGGCGTTGAAGATCGGCGAGCGGCTTCGCAAGCGCCGGATCACCGAGAGTGTCGTATCGAGAATCGGCACGGCGAGCGCAAAAACCGGCACGACGAAGGTCAGCAGCGTGAGCTGGCGGTAACCCTCGAGCGAGAGAAGCGCGAGCACGTATCCGATGAAGAGCGCTCCGGTATCCCCGAGAAAGATCCGAGCGGGCGCAAAATTGAACGGCAAGAAGCCGAGCAGCGCACCGACCATTGCGATACCGATGCAAACGCCGAAGAACTCTCCGGCCTGGGCGGCAAGAACGGCCAGTGTGGCGGCGATGATTGCAGCGACTCCGGCCGCGAGCCCATCGAGGCCGTCGACCAGGTTGATCGCGTTGGTGATGGTGACGATCCAGAGGGTCGTCACCGTCCAACTCAGCCAGACCGGCAGAACGAATGTGGTGCGGGTGAACGGCTCCGTGAGGTGATCGATCTCGTATCCGGACGAGATCGCAAGTGCAGCCGCAACGATCTGCACACTGAACTTCGCCCATGCATTCATACCGAAACGGTCGTCGTAGATACCCGTTGCGAGGAGGAGTGCTCCACCCAAGGCCAGCGCCAAACAGATGGCCCGCGGGAAGCGTCGCTCGACTTGCCAGATCGCCACGGCCAGCCCCACCGCGAAATCCCAGCCCCACCGCCATGCCCCCGAGAAGCGGCATGTTGGGGCGGCGGTTGACGGAACGCTCGCTCGGGCGGTCGGTAATTCCAGCGGAGATCGCCAATCGCATCACGAGGGGAGTCGCCAGGGCAGCGACCCCAATGGCGACGGCGAGCGGAATCAGGTAGTGGTGCGCGTCCATCGACCCATCGATTCAGTTAACGCGCTGCGCGCCGCGGGTTTTTCCCGGGCGAACTTCGCGAAGAACGCCAGCCAGAATCCAGCATAGCGAGTGCTCCAACATACCCGGCTCCCAGCTTCACCTGGCGGTAGCCGGTTCCTCAATCGGGTCGCCCAGCTACACCGCGTAACCGTAGCGCCCCTGATCGACTTCAACGCCGTTGATCAACAGCCCCAGGATCCGCTGTCGATCCAAGATCTCGAGTACCGCCTCGATATCCGACTGGGGCCGTAGTGGAAGCTCGAACCACCATCACCATGCCGTCGCAGAGATCGCTCACGGCCTTCGCGTCCGGCAGGCCGAGCGCAGCCGGCGTGTCGAGGATGATGCGGTCGTAACGATCGGAGACTTCTTCGATCAGCCGCCTCATATCGGGCGAGCCGAGCAACTCCGAAGGATTGGCGGGTCTGCCGCATACCGGCAGTACATCCATCTCCACACCTTCGGCGGGTACGATCGCATCGTCGATCGAGGAAGCGCCCGAGAGCACCTCCGCAAGGCCAGTTTCCGGTTTCAGTCCCATCGCGGGATGAATCTTGGGCCGGCGCAGATCGCAGTCGATCAAGAGAACGCGCCGCCCCAGGCTCATGCTGGTGACGATCGCCAGATTGATCGCGCAAGTCGTCTTGCCCTCGCCCGGAAATGCACTCGTGATCGAAATCGTCTTGATCGGGCGCTGGCTCGCGATCGCATCGATGCGACCGCGCAGGGCGCGAAATTGCTCGGCGACGTAGGACTCGGGCTGAAGCAGCGCGATGCGGCGCTTGTTGAGCTCCGTCGATCCGTCGGGGCCTGGGCGCGGCGTCACGATTTCGCTGCCCCGCTTCCAGACCGGCTTGTGATCGCTGCGCTCCGCGGCGGGCCCAACGGGCTCCACCTCCAGCGGTGCGGGCCGGTTCGATTGGTCGCCGAGCAGGCGTTTGCGGTCTTCTTCAGCGCGCCGAAGCGCGTCGTATACCTTGGCCATCTACTGCGTCTTCTCCCGGCTCATCGAAACAGACCCAACCAACCGCGCCGCCGCGGGCTGGAGCCGCTACGTCGATCACCCGTTTTGGCTGCGGTTGAATCTCGATTCAGGTGTAGATCGCTCGCCACTTCGCGGATGATTTCCGCATCCAGGGTAGCCTGATCGCGCCCGTAACCGGTCAGGAGGGCTCCATCGCACACCACGTTCACGAGGCGAGGCACGCCACCCGTAACCGCGAAGAGCTCGCGAAGCGCAGAGCGCTTGAAGATTCCCTTTCCCGTGTAGCCGGCGAGTCGAAGTCGCTCTTCGACATAGGCCTCCGATTCATCGGCGTCGAAAGGCTTCAGCTCGTGGCGCAACACGATGCGCTGCCGCAGCTGACGAAGATCGTCGCGGTCGAGCATCTCGCCGAGTTCCGGTTGCCCGACCAGCAGGATTTGAATCAGCTTGGAGTTCGGGGTTTCGAGATTCGAAAGCAGCCGGACCTCCTCGAGCATCTCGCGAGAGAGATTCTGCGCCTCGTCGATAATCAAGAGCACCGTCCGATCGCTCTGCAACCGATCGATCAGATAGTGATTCAGCGCCAGCAGGTATTCGGCCTTGCTGGTACACGTCTCTTCGATCCCGAGGTCATCGAAGAGCATCCGAAAGAAATCGAGCGGCTCGAGGCAGGGATTGAAGATGTAGGCAGAATCGGTGCTCGCATCGAGTTGTGCGAGCAGGGCGTGGAGCAGGGTCGTCTTGCCGGTTCCGACCTCTCCCGTGAGCATCACGAAGCCCTTGCGGGAGCGCACACCATAGACGAGGGTGGCGAGTCCCTCCCGATGGGTGTCACCCAGGTAGAGAAATCCGGGATCGGGCGTCATCTCGAACGGCGGGCGGATCAGGCCGTAGAATGTGCGGTACATGGGCGCCTACTCCCCTGCGCCCACGGCTGCGCGGGATTTCCCGCGGAAGCGGATTCGCTCGCAACCGGCTCTCGAGTGGCTCGAATCGCCGCCGCCAAAGGTCGGCGCGCCGTTGACCCAGACATAGTTCGCTGCTCCGCCCACGAGCGCGAAGCAGATCACGAACGCGGCGGCCAGGAAAGTCTTGATCCGGCTGCGGCGAAGCGCTGCGAGATCGGCCTCGAGCAGGATCTTCGGAATCGCAGCGAGAACCGGAATCGAGGTAGCCGTCTGCAGTTGGCGAGCACTGTGCAGCGACGAATCCAGGCTCTCCCGCATGATTCCCGACACCCACTCCGACCGCGACTGCAAAAAAGCAACCGAGGATGAGGATCAGCAGGCGATTGGGCGAAGTCGCCTCGGGCGCAACGAATGCGGCCTCGAGTACGCGAAACTGCTCGCCGAGTTGGCGCCGCTCGAGTTGGGCCTGAACCATCGCCTCGAGTTGCCGGTTGCTGAAATCCTGATAGCTGTTGAAGAGATGGCGGTACTCGCGCTCCAGGCCCGTCGAGAAGTTCGGCAACCGCGGGCGTCTGCGCGAGTTGCATCTGAAGCTCGTCCGCCGCTGCCTGGAGCCTTACGAGTTCGTCCTCAGCAGCCACCTTGCGCAGCGCTGCGCGTCGACGCTCGGCTTCGGCGCTCTGCTGGGAGTAGCTGAGGATCCGATCAGCGCCATCAGCACTTTCGAGCTCGCCGCGCGCGATGGACTGCTTGAGCGTCTCTATCTCCAATTTCGTCTTGACGACATCGGGATGCTTGTCGGTGAATCCCTTCGCCCGATACTCCGCGATCAGCAGATCGAGGCTCTTGAGCCGATTTTGGGGCGTCATCTCTCCAATCGACATCGGAGCGTTGTTGATCTGGCTGCGGAAGAACGCCTCGTCGCTGATCGCTTCGGCAAGTGAGCGCTGGGCGAACGCCATGTCGGTCATCAGGCGTTCCAATCGGCGCTGTGTGGCCGTCATGTCCTCGGGCAAGCGACCGGGGTTTGCGTTCTTGACGTCGGCGACCCGTCCTTCGATCTCGCGAATCCGCTCCGCGAGTCGAGCGAGTTCGTCGTCGATGAACTCGAGACTTTTTTGCGAAAGCGTGATCCGACTCTCGATGTGTTGTTCGATGAAGTCGTTCGAGAGCCGCTGGGCAACCTGCATCGCGATCCTGGCGTCTCGATGGGTGAAGGCAATCCTGAACTGGTTGATCTCCTCGTCGGAATTTCGGCGCCCCACTCCCTGGCCGAGCTCGGGGAGCACGGGCGCGACATCGACATGATCGCGCATCAGATCGATGATCTGATCGCGCACCATGTACTGGGACTCATCGACGTAGAGGTCGAAATCGCTGATGATCTTCGAAAGTCGCCCGCGGCTCAAGATCTGCGCGGTCATCAGATACAGGCGATTGTTGAGATCGCTCTCGGGAACGCCGGCTGCAACCAGCGCCGGGTCGACAGTCTGCGGCGTAACGAGAACGGTCCCATAGCTCTCGTACTGATTCGGGAGCGCCATCGCGATCCAATAGATAACGAGTGCGACCCCGAGTGCCGTCGCAGCCATCAGCTTGACGCGACGGCGCGCGATACTCCACATATCAGCGAGCTGTATTCCACCTTCGACGTTCATTGAAGCCTCACCCAACCCCTAGAAGTGAAAGGGATCGAGATCGTAGCGGAAGCCCAGGAACACGAGCACGTTTTTGAAGCTCGAATTGGTCCGCGTGGTGGCTCGGTCGGTGTCCTGGTCGTGATAGCTGGCGCGCAGCGTGACCGTACTTCGACGCGAAGTCCGGTAGGCGATCCGCCCACTCACTCGCCAGTATTCGGTATCGACCGCCTCGTTGGTCGTACTGGTGGTCAGGGCCGTGCTGGTGGTGACAAGGTTGCTGGCCCCGAGGTTCGTACCGTCGATGACCAGATAGGTATTTGAAATGTCGTTGGAAGATTTGCGCTGCAGCCAGTCACCGCGCACCTGCAGATCCCAGCGACGCGTCGGGGTCCAGGTGGTCTTGACCGTTACGCGGTCCAGAATCGTACTGGAGCCGAGACTGGTCGCTCCCCGAGTCGCTCCGGATGTAACTCGCACTCGATGACAGCTCCGGGAACCAGTGATGGGACAGGCTGACCTCACCAAATGCGGTGACCCGCGTATCGCTTCCCCCACCGTTGCCGGACACGTAGTTGAGATTGACTCTTCCCGCATTGGCGATCGAATTGGCAATCGCCGTATAGGCCGGGTCGTCCACATCGACAACGACGTTGAACGAACAGGCCGACCGATCGAATACCGTCTGCCCCCCCACCATCTGCGTCCGGCATTTGCCGTCCTCGGGGATCAATACACTACCCGAGCCAATGTTATCGCCGGCAAGCATTGGATTTCCGTCGAGATCTTGCACGTCGTTGGGAAAATCCAAGCCAAGGGCCGCGTACGCGGCACTGACGGATTTCGGCCCCCCGTCCTGGCTCATCACCAACCTATTGGGGTACAGGAGTTCCGACCCGGTTTTTGCAGTGTTCTGATCGGTATAGATCACTGCCGGACCGGCCCTGAGGGTGAGTTCGGTGTCCTGACCAAAATTGTGGATCCAGGAACCGGTGAGCCGAAAGATGAACGTGTCGGTTTGCGGCTGCCCGCGAACGCCCTCAAAGCGCTGCCAGGTCGTGCCCCCACCCAGACCCAGCTGATCCCGCGCGGTGAGCGCGTGCATGACGTTCGCAAAAGCCGGAAACCATGTTGTTCTTGGACGTATTCTTGCGTTCCGAGTCGAAGAAATTGTGGCTGACGGTGAATTCACCCTTGGTGTGCGCGGTGAAGTTGTGGAACACCGCGGCGCTCGCGGTATTCAGGTAGATATCGTCACGCTGAACCTCGGAATCCGGAGCGAAATCGAGGTCGTTGCCGGCCGCGTCCGATTGCGTGATGAGTGGCCCGCGATTCAGGGACTGGGCGAAACGGAAATTCTCGGACAGGCTCACGAGCGTTCGATCGCTGAGCTGATAATCGAGGGCTCCGTTCGCAAAGTGTGACCACGCGTCGGCATCCGTCCAGCTCGCAAACTTTTCGTAGACGGGGTTGTAGGAGACCCTGTAATTCAGCTTGGAGGTT
>PVMK01127005.1_pt1 | contig 34699 bp, 28 predicted proteins | sample 1853481 | NCBI WGS metagenome assembly PVMK01 (sample SAMN08533507, study PRJNA380276) | Marine sediment metagenome, whole genome shotgun sequencing project. | reverse complement strand
GCAAACTGTTCATGAATCGCTCAATCCCTTTATACTCAAAAAGAATATTGAAAAGAAACTTCGGGTAATTTTCAAGAAAGTCAAAGTTACCTCTAATGTGAGGCAACGAATCTGATTCTCAGCTGGCTAGGGTTACCTTTTTCAATGAGTCAACGCGTAACGCGAGAGTATGAGGATGAAATCAGTCGCGGGAAGAAATAATCAGTGCTTCGCGGGCTTCCACTTGCCGGCAATCAACTGCCGCAATTGCGTCATGATTTTATAGGGCGCTGCAATGATGGTGCCGGCTTCTTCGACAGCATCGTTGCCTTCGAAATCCAGCACCACGCCACCGGCTTCCCGCACCAGCAAGGCGCCGGCGGCGACATCCCAGGGCTTCAGTCCAATTTCGAAAAAACCGTCCATGCGCCCTGCAGCCACCCAGGCCAGGTCGAGACTGGCGGTGCCCGCCCGGCGAAAATCTTCTACCTTCGCGAACACCGACTGAAAAATACGGCCATAGACCTGCAGCTTGTCACGGCTTCTGAAAGGAAAAGCAGTCGCCAGGATGGCGCCCTCCAGGCTGATGCGGGCCGAAACGCGCATGCGCTTGTTGTTGAGGTAGGCGCCCGAGCCCCGGCTCGCGTTAAATAACTCGTCGCGGATGGGATCATAAACCACGGCATGTTGGGTACGGCCGTTGACCTGCTGGGCGATAGAGACGGCAAAATGCGGCAGTCCGTGCAGGAAATTGCTGGTGCCGTCCAGTGGGTCAATGATCCACACGGCTTCGTTATCGCCGGTGGCGCCGCCTTCCTCGCATAAAAACGCATGATCGGGGTAGTAACGCTTAATTTGCCGTACAATTTCTGCCTCGCAAGCCCGGTCCACGTCACTGACATAGTCATGGCGTGCTTTACGCTCGACCGGGATGGCTTCCACGTGCTGCATTTGGCGGCGCATGATTTCGCCGGCTGCGTAGGCGGCTTCGATTGCGACATTTAATACAGGATGGGTCATGGCAGAGAAATCATCAGTAAACGAGAAGGCGGCACAGGATACCAGAAGCAGGACGGCTGTGGCAGGTCGGGAAGACAGTTCTGTTGAATCCCGGCTGGCCCGGGTTCGTGTGGTGTTGATCAATACCACCCATCCGGGCAACATCGGTGCGGCGGCAAGGGCCATGAAAGTCATGGGCCTGTCGTCTCTCCATCTGGTGACGCCTAAAATTTTTCCCAACGCCGAGGCGACGGCGATGGCCTCCGGTGCGGACGATTTACTGCAAACGGCGCGGGTCCATGATTCGCTGGAATCAGCGCTGACCGGGTGTTCCCTGGTGCTGGGCACCAGCGCCCGCCTGCGTAGCCTGCCCATGCCCATGCTGGATGCCAGGCGGGCCTCGGAGCAGGCATTGCAGGAAGTAGACTCTCACCATGTCGCCATCCTGTTTGGCCGTGAACGCTATGGCCTGATCAACGAGGAAATGCAGCGCTGCCAGTACCTGGTGAACATACCCTCCAACCCCGCCTATTCATCACTGAACCTGGCCCAGGCTGTGCAGATCATCGCTTACGAGTTACGCGTGGCAGCCATGGGCGGAGCCGGTGTATCAGTGCCGCCGCTGGACTGGGAGCCGGTGGATGACAGCCAGATGGAAGGTTTGTTCGAGCACCTGGAACAGACCTTACTCGATATCCGCTTTCTTAATCCCAGGCAACCCAGGAAGCTGATGATGCGCCTCCGTCGATTGTTTAATCGTGCAAGACCAGATCAAAATGAAATCAATATCTTACGAGGTATATTGAAAGCTTCACAAGAAGCATCAGGCAAGAATGGAAAAAACTCGTGAACGAGCTGACCGACCCCATTCAATCCTGGCTGGCCGGCGGTCATTTTTGCCGTGTTGATGATGTGGAGCTGTTCTACCGTATCAGTAACAAGAGCAGCAGCGAACTGCCCTGGCTGGTCTGTTTCCATGGTTTTCCCACCAGCAGCTGGGACTGGCATTTGCTGCTTCCCCTGCTCAAAAATCGTTACCGTGTCCTGGTCTTCGATTTCCCGGGCTACGGGCTTTCCGCTAAGTCACCCGGGAGAAATTATTCCCTCACGCGCCAGCTGGATGCGGCTGAGGCCCTGATGAAATTTCTGAATATCGGGGAATTCGAATTGCTGGCGCATGACATGGGAAACAGCGTTGCCTGCGAATAGCTGTACCGGCGGGAGCAGGGTGACTATCCCTTCGAACTGAAATCCCTGGCCTTGCTGAACGGTGGCATCTACATGGACCTGCATCAGCCCCTGTTGACCCAGCGCCTGCTGCGTACACCGCTGATCGGATCGCTGACCGCCCGATTCAGCAGCTGGCAGATCTTTCGCCGGCAGTATCCGCTCGTGTATGCCCACCCGCAGCAATTCGACGAAATGCACTATCGCTCTCAATGGGCCTTGATGTTGAACAACCAGGGCCGGCGCACCCTGCACAAGATCGCCGGCTACATGAGGGAACGAACACGCATGGGCGACCGCTGGACCGGGCCATTGCATCGAGTGGACATACCTTTCAAAGTGATTTGGGGTAAGCAGGATCCCATAGCTGTCTATGCCATTGCGGAAAAAACTGTGCAGGGCAAACCCACGGGCAAATTTATTAACGCTCGAAAGTATCGGACATTATCCGCAGCTGGAGGCCGCGGAACAGCTTGCAGATGCCTTGCTGGAGCAAGGCAATCATTTCAGGTAATCGGGGAGTGGGATCTTCTCAACCATATCCGGCGCGTCTTCGGGATCGCCAGCTTTCAACTCCAGGGGAATGATGCCGGCCCAGACCGCGGCGCTGATGTCAGTTGCAGCATCACTCGGCGGTCCATTACGACTCTTGACGCTGAAGGTTTCTATGGGTAGGGAAAGCAGTGAAGTAGCATTCAGTTCCTTGCGAGTCGAATCCCGCAATTCAGACATTCTGCCCGCCACCAGGTGTTCTACCAGGGCGTCCAGGCCCCGTTGTTTTTCTTCGGGATCGTTTACCAGCCTGGCCGTTCCGAACACCATCACGGAACGGTAATTCATCGATGAATGGAAAGCGGAGCGGGCCAGAACCAGGCCATCCAGGTGGGTGACGGTCACGCAACAAGGCACGCCGCCGGCCAGGTTCCGGATTAAGCGGCTAACAACTGAACCGTGCAGCAAGAGCTGGTTTCCTTTCCGCCCCAGGGCCATCGGAATCACGTAGGTCTGACCCTTGAGGGTGAAACCGACGTGGCAAATCCGGGCCTCGTCGATAATGGAACAAGCCAGTTCAAAATTCTGGCTGCCTCGCTCGGGTAGTCTATTCAACCGGGTATCAGCTTGGGTGGTCATGTTGATCGTTTCTCGCCTGAGGTAAAATGTAAGAATACACTTTAATTCCATAGAATCATCTCGTGAGCAGCACAGAACAGGGACCATTCACCAAAACTTCCGATTTTGATAGCTGGGTAAAGGCTGTGTGGCAGGTTGTTGACGGCATACCCAGGGGGCATGTGCTGACCTATGGCGAGGTGGCGCGCCTGGCCGGCATGAGCCGGGCAGCACGCCGGGTCAGCCAGGCCATGCGGCGGGCGCCGCGGGGTATGAAGCTGCCCTGGCACCGGGTCATCAACGTGCAGGGCAGGATTTCCTTTCCGCAAGACAGTTCCGGCTACCAGCGCCAGAAAGAACTGCTGGAAGAGGAGGGCGTGGTATTTCTGAAAGGAAAGATCGACCTGGAGCGTTTTGGCTACCAGGGCGCCCTCGACCACTTGCTTTGGGGAGAACCGATGTGAGCGAGACCGGGCGTTTCAGGGCAGCCTGGCAACGTATTCGGTCCCGTTTCTGGCCCTCGCTGGCCATTGATGCCCTGGCCCTGCTGGCTGTATTTCTGATCATTCATGCCTGGCAGACCAGGAATCTGCCGGTAGACGAGCCGGCCCCCGAGACCGTGTTGGCATTACTCGATGGCTCCGGCATTCAGTCCGCCATGATCCGGGGTGAAGCGGGTATCGTGTATTTTTTTGCTCCCTGGTGTTTCTATTGCCGCAGCAGCATAGGCAATCTGCAGGATCTTGTGGAGGAAGATTACGTCGGCTGGGGTACCGTGATTGCGCTCGACTATGAAAATACCGACGAGGTACAGGGCTTTATAGACAAGACTGGCGTAGCTCTCCCGGTTCTGATGGGGAACGCACAAACAGCTTCCGATTGGGGTGTTCGGGCTTTTCCCACCTATTACGTGATCGATGCCGAAGGACGGATCAGCAGCCGCTCTGTGGGTTATTCAACCGGCCTCGGGATGATGATCCGCAACTGGATGGCCCGGTAGGAAGTCGCCATGCGGCCGCCAGGCTTGCCCGGTAGGAGGCCGCCATGCGGCCGATAGCTTGCCCGGTAGGAGGCCGCCATGCGGCCGATAAGCTTATTTGGCGCCATGGCTCGCCCCTACAACAAGGCTTCGGCGTGGTGCCGAAGATGGTCTTCGATGAACGTGGAGATGAAGAAATAGCTGTGGTCGTAGCCTTCCTGCATGCGCAGCTCGAGCGGATAGTGGTTGGCGATGCATGCCTGTTCCAGGATACCGGGTTTTAGCTGGTCGGACAGGAAGTCGTCTTCAGTGCCCTGGTCTATCAACAGGGGCAGCTTTTCCTCGGCATCCACAATGAGCAGGGCAGCGTCGTATGGTATCCAGTTGTTGCGATCCTCACCCAGGTACCCGGAGAGGGCTTTCTGGCCCCAGGCACAATCCGAGGGGTGGCAAATGGGGGAGAAGGCAGAGACCGACAGGTATTTGCCGGGGTTCCTGAGATAACACACCAGCGCGCCGTGACCGCCCATTGAATGGCCACTAATGCCGCATCTGCCGTTGACCGGGAAGTGCTCATTGACCAGGCCGGGTAGTTCCCTGGTGACGTAGTCGTACATTTTGTAATTTGCCGACCACGGTTCCTCGGTGGCATCCACGTAGAAACCGGCGCCGGAACCGAAGTCGTAGCTGTCGTGTTCGCCGGCAAAGTCGGTACCGCGTGGGCTGGTATCCGGGCAGACGATGGCAATGCCGAGTTCAGCCGCCACGCGCTGGGCGCCGGCCTTTTGCATGAAATTTTCATCCGTGCAGGTCAGGCCGGACAACCAGTAAAGTACGGGAACGGACTTTTCTTTCGCCTGCGGCGGCAGGTAGATTGCGAAAATCATATCGCAGTCACAGGCTTGCGAACGGTGCTTGATTCGCCGCAGTTCGCCGCCGAAAGAGGCGGTAGTGGATATGGTTTCCATGTTCCCCGCAGCGATCAGAATATGACAACAGAGCGGATGCTTTTGCCTTCATGCATCAGGTCGAACGCCGTGTTGATATCTTCCAGCCCCATGGTGTGCGTGACCATGTCGTCGAGGTTGATTTCACCACCCATGTACTTTTCAACGTAAGCGGGCAATTCGCTACGGCCACGAACACCACCGAACGCGGTTCCCCGCCAGACTCGACCGGTGACCAATTGAAAGGGCCGTGTGCTGATTTCCTGGCCGGCGCCCGCCACGCCGATGATCACGGATTCACCCCAGCCCTTGTGGCAACACTCCAGAGCGGAACGCATCAAATCTACCTTTCCAACACATTCAAAGGAATAATCTGCGCCCCCATCCGTGAGTTCCACGATCACGTCCTGGATTGGCTGGTCATAGTTTTTTGGATTAACAAAATCGCTTGCACCGAGCATGCGCGCCATTTCGAATTTGTCTTCGTTGATGTCAACGCAAACGATACGACCTGCCCTGGCCATGACAGCGCCTTGAATCACACTGAGACCGATACCTCCCAGGCCGAAAATTACAACCGTGGAACCGGGCTCGACCCTGGCTGTATTCAGCACTGCACCAATGCCGGTTGTAATGCCACAACCGAGCAAGCAGACCTTGTCCAATGGCGCTTCCTTGCTGATCTTCGCAATCGCGATTTCAGGCAGCACGCTGTATTCGGAGAAAGTCGATGTGCCCATGTAGTGGTAAATGGTCTGGCCATTCTTCGAGAAACGGCTGGAGCCGTCCGGCATCAGTCCCTGCCCCTGAGTGGCGCGAATGGCCTGGCACAGATTGGTCTTTCCAGACTTGCAATAACTGCATTCGCCGCATTCCGGCGTGTACAGGGGAATCACATGGTCACCCGGCTGAACGCTGGTGACGCCCGCACCGACTTCTTCCACAATAGCGCCGCCTTCGTGGCCGAGAACCGAAGGAAAAATGCCTTCCGGGTCTTCCCCGCTCAATGTAAACGCATCGGTGTGACATACACCGGTGGCAACCACGCGCACCAGGACCTCACCTTCTTTGGGGCCTTGCACATCGATTTCTTCAATTTCCAGTGGCTTGCCTGCTTCCCAGGCGACTGCGGCTCTCGATTTCATTAATTTCCTCCCCGCTAACGGTGGATGTGAGCGATGTAACTATTCAATTCCAGCTCCGATTTTTCTGGGAATGCGCTCAGCTATGGGCGATTTCCCTGTCTGTAAACAAGTAGTCCCTGAGCTCCTTGTCGAAAGCCGGGTCCTGGCGCCGGATCCACTCCAGCACCATGGCCGCGTGCTCCTTTTCCTCATCGCGGTTATGGGCCAGGATGGCGGCCAGTTGTGGGTCCGTGCAGGCGTCAACGCGCTGGTTGTACCAGTCAACCGCTTCCAGTTCTTCCATCAAAGAGGTAATGGCGCGATGCATGTCGCGGGTTGCCTCTGTCAATTCCTCAATGGGTTCGTGGTATCCCTCGTTTGCCATGATATCTCCCTCCAATTAGTCCTTCAAAAAATCAGCCAGCGGATTCTGATGGTGCAGATGCACATCCGATTGTGGATAGGGAATGCTGCACCCAGCCGCTTCCAGTTCGGCTTTGGCCTGCTCGAGGACATCTCCCCACACCGTCCAGTAATCTTCGGTTTTAGCCCAGGGCCGTACGGCGAAATCAACGCTGCTGTCACCCAGGTTAAGCACGAATATATTGAATGCAGGTTCCTCAAGAACCTTGGGGTGACTGGTGCAAACACGGGTGAGTACTTCGCGGGCCACCTTCAGGTCGTCGTCATAGCCGACACCGAAAACCATGTCGACCCGTCGCTTGTCCTTGGCCGTGTAGTTGGTGATGGTGCCCGCAGCGACCTGGCCGTTGGGGATGGTGATCTGCTTGTTGTCGGATGTGGTGAGAATGGTGCTGAAAATACGTACTTCATCCACTTTCCCCGAAATGCCCGCCACTTCTACAAAATCGCCTTTGCTGAAGGGGCGGAACATCACCAGCATCACACCGGAGGCAAAATTGCCCAGCGAGTCTTTCAGCGCCAGGCCGATAGCGAGGCCGGCGGCGCCAACCACCGCAAGCAACGATGTAATCGGAAGACCCAGTGTATCGAGGGCGGCCAGGATGACGGCAATGAGCAGAATCGCATAGACGATATTGCATAAAAAGTTGACCAGCGTTGGGTCCGCATCGCGAACTTCCATCAGCTTTCTGGCGAAATTAGAAAGTCGTTTGGCTATCCATTTACCGATGATATATATGACCAGCGCCAGGACAATCTTGACGACCCAGTCGGTCAGCATGGGAACCAGGTCAGCGCTGGCAAAAAATTCCTTGAGGGCATCCATGAAGTTCTCCTACCTCAGATTTTGATTAAACTTGTTACGTCTATGCGATGTCGTCACCTGGCTCCAGGGAAAGTTCCATATTGTCTGCCGTCCGGGCTACGTGCTTGATCGTATAGTCCAGTTCCTCGTCACCGAGGAAGGCATAGGGCAGGTTTTCGCACATCTTGATGTATGGCACACCACCAAGGTCTCCAACTGCCAGGTAGCCCACTCGCTGCATCAGGTTGATGCGAAGGCACTTTTCAGCCGCCAGGTCGAATAATGGGACAACAGGCGTTTCCACCCGCAATACCCGGCGTCCATCATTGGCTTTCAGTTCGGCAAGGAAAATACTCTGGCGGCGGTCACCACCTTCGATGGGATACTCAAAACTGATAATGAATGGCTCGTCGGTGGTGAGCTCATGCTGGCCCATGATGTGGTGACGTACTTCTGAAAAGGTTTCCAATCCTCTCTCCTCTCGTTCTGTCTGGTTCTATTTAGGCGCCAGTCTGGTAGCGCCGTCAAGGCGAATGGTCGTACCGTTCAGATACGTGCTTTCAATAATGTTGCCGGCAATAACCGCAAACTCGTCAGCCCGGCCCAGGCGCGAAGGGAAGGGTATGGAGGCAGCCAGGGCTTCCTGAATGTGTTCCGGCATGCCGTCCACCATGGGTGTCCAGAAGATGCCCGGGGCGATGGTCATCACGCGGATGCCAAAGCGGGACAATTCACGGGCCATTGGCAGTGTCATGCCGACCAGGCCACCCTTGGAAGCACTGTAAGCCGCCTGTCCGATCTGGCCTTCATAGGCGGCAACCGAAGAGGTATTGATGATCACGCCACGTTCGCCATCCTCGCCCGGTTCGTTGTTTTGCATCACATTGGCCGCTGCCTTGGCGACGTTGAAGCTGCCGACAAGATTGACATTAATGGTATTTGCAAAAAAAGATAAGGGCATCGGGGCTTCCCGGCCCAATACACGTCCGGCGCCGATAATGCCGGCACAGTTCATGGCCACGTTCAGACCACCGTTAGCCTCGGCGGCCTTTTCCACGGATGCAATGACGCCATCTTCAGACGTTACGTCAGTGCGGATATAACGTGTGTTCAGTTCGGCCTCGGCGGCTGCGCCAGCTTCGTCATTGATGTCCAGCAGCGTGGCCTTGCCGCCGTTGGCGATGATGTGGCGGGCGACTGCGAGTCCGAGTCCGGATACACCGCCGGTGACCAGCGCTTTTACCTGGTTCAATTGCATGCGTGTTGCTCCTTTCGATTGTATAAGTGATTTACGTTCAGCTTACCTATGTACTGGCGACAAGGCTAAACTTCAATAGCGACGGCAACCGCTTCACCACCTCCCAGGCACAGCGAAGCAACACCGCGTTTCAGACCGCGACGGCGCAATGCGTGGATTAGTGTGACCAGGATGCGTGCGCCCGAGGCGCCCACCGGGTGGCCCAATGCGCAGGCGCCGCCATTCACATTGACCTTGTCATGGTCGAGCTTGTTGTCCGCTATTGCCGCCATCGTCACCGAGGCAAATGCTTCATTGATCTCGAACAGATCGACCTCATCGAGTGTCCAGCCTGCTTTTTCGACCACCTTTGCCACGGCAATCGAAGGCGCGGTTGTGAACCATTCCGGTTCATGGGAATGCGTGGCGTGGGCGACGATGCGGGCCAATGGTTCGATGCCTCGGCTTGCAGCCTCGTCGGCAGTCATCAGAACGGTGGCCGCCGCACCATCAGAAATTTTCGATGAATTTGCCGCAGTGACCGTACCGCCTTTTTTGAATGCGGGCCGCAGGCCGGGGATTTTCTCGATGTTGCAGCGCGGCGGTTCTTCATCCTGATCAAAAACACTCTCGCCACGGCGGCTGCTCACGGTCACGGGCGTAATCTCATCGGAAAAAGATCCATCTCCCATCGCACGCTGGGAACGCTTGATAGAAACAATGGCGAATGCATCCTGCTGTTCACGAGAGAACTCATATTTGTCGGCACACATTTCACCGAACACACCCATCATCTGTTTGTCAAACGGACTCTGCAGCGCATCCCAGAACATGTGGTCCAGGATTTCCTGGTGGCCCATGCGCATTCCCCCCCTCGCCTTGGGTAGCATGTAAGGTGCGTTGGTCATGGACTCCATGCCGCCGGCGACGACAATCTCCGAACTGCCGGCCTTAATGGCGTCATGCCCCAGCATCACAGATTTGAGGCCAGAACCACAGACCTTGTTCACCGTGGTACAGCCAACCGATACGGGGATGCCCGCTTTGAGCGAAGCCTGGCGCGCCGGCGCCTGGCCAAGCCCGGCCGGCAGGACGCAACCCATAATTACTTCGCTGACATCTGTACCTGCGATATCTGCGTGGTCAACGGCCGCCCTGATGGCGGCCGCGCCAAGATCAACGCTGCTGAGGGCGCTAAACTGCCCCTGGAAAGATCCGATGGGCGTCCGCATGGCGCCAACGAGTACAATTTCAGTCATTACGGTTTCCTTGGGTTTTCTGATTGAACATGATACGTCAGTGGGCAGCGTTACGTTCCCTGCCCGGGAAGCGGTGCGGTTTACCCATGTGCGGTATTTTCAGCTTGCCGAGCGTTTCTATGCGCTCTTCCGCCATGCGGTCTGCTGCTTGCCAGCTCGGAATGCCATCGCGCTCCGCAATTTTGAATATCCGGCCGACGTTGTAGTAAATAGTCCGCGTCATGCGCAGTGCGCGTTCGTGGTTCCAGCCTTCGAATTCTATCGAAACATTCATCAGGCCACCCGCATTCACTGCATAATCCGGTGCGTAAAGGATGCCGCGTCTCTCAAGCTCGTTTCCTGCCTCGTTATTCGCCAACTGGTTGTTGGCAGGGCCGGCCACGATCTTGAACTTGAAACGGGGAATTGTGTCTTCATTCACTATTGCGCCCAGCGCGCAAGGTGCAAAGACATCTGCGTCAACGTCGTAGATCTCTTCCTGGCCAACGGCTTCGGCACCCAGTTCAACCGCATCATCGATAGTATCCTGGTTGATGTCGGTGACAAATACCTTGGCGCCTTCCTTGATCAGCTGCCTGACCAGGTGCAGACCTACATGGCCGGTGCCCTGGACTGCAAAACTATAACGCGAGAGGTCTTCGTCACCGAATTTCTTCTGCAGCGCCGCCTTCATGCCCTGGATCGAACCATAGGCCGTGTACGATGAAGGATCACCGGAGCCGCCATGAACCTGGTGAACACCCACTACATTGTTGGTTTCCTGGAAAATGAACTCCATGTCGTTGACGTCAATGCCCACATCTTCCGCGGTGATATAGCGGCCGTGCAGCGAATCGATAAAGCGGCCGAAGGCCCGGAAAAGTGCTTCTGATTTGTCTTTACGCGGATCGCCAATGATCACCGCTTTTCCACCGCCCAGGTTCAGGCCGGAAACAGCTGCCTTGTAAGTCATTCCGCGAGAAAGCCGCAACACATCCTGCAGTGCTTCTTCCTCTGTGGCATAGGGCCACATACGCGTACCACCCAGCGCCGGGCCCAGCGTGGTGTCGTGAATGGCAATGATGGCCCGAAGATTGACGTCCTTGTTATGACAGAACACGATCTGCTCGTGGCCGGTTTCGTGGACAGAATTGAAGAGTTCCATGATTGCTCCTCCTTCGTGTTGTTATTGATCCGCGTCGGTCTATGCGTGGCGCAAGGAGCGCTCTCACAATAACTCAGGGTGCATTCAGGCATTCGGATCGAATCCGGAAAACGGTGCCTTGAACAGGCCTGTTTGCACCGATGCGCACGGGCTGCTCAAAACCGCGCCCGTGCTTGAATTCAGAAGCTTATTTTATCTCATTTGTAAAGGTTGATCATCACAGAACAGGGTTTGATTGACGTGGGTCGGGTGCATTCACTGCTGGATCAATTCGCCTTCTTCATCCAGTATTTTGATGGCCATCCCGAGCTGCTCGATCTGCGGTTGGATCAGGTCGATGTCTCCCACAACAATAATGGCAAGATTGTCGGGATCGATCAGTTTTGCGGCCAGCTCATTCAGGGTTTCGCGTCCGGTTTCCTTGAGTAAAGACTGCTGTTGCTTGCGGTAATCCAGAGGCAGGTCGTAGCGCAAGACCTGCGCCAGCAGTCCCAGTTTTGCGCCGGGCGTCTCGTAGTTCAGAGCATCACGCTGGCCAATGGCGTTTTGCATGTGCTCGTATTCCTCCTCGGTCATTCCGTCCGCGGAATAACTTTCCAGCTCAGTCAGGACTTCCCTGATGGCGTCTGCAGTTGCATCCTTGTTTATCTCTGAGGAGAAGCGGAAACTGCCGAGTTCCCGGCCTCCGCTGAAGCCGGTCCTGGCGCCATAGGTGTAACCCTTGTCTTCGCGCAGGTTGAGATAGATGCGGCTCTCACTGGTGCCTCCCAGGTTGAAGTTCATCAACCCGGCCCGGTAATAGTCGCCCAGCGCATCGTATTTGATCGAAGGATGCACCATGCGCAAACTGGATTGCGCAGCGTCTTCCTTGTTCACCAGGAAGACGGTACGGTCCGTGATCTTCGGTAAGGCTTCAATGGGTTCACGGTACTGCTCTGAAATCTTGAGCTTGCTCAGTTCCTGCAGGCTGGACAGGATATCCTCTTGCGGCAGACTGGTGCTGACCAGCACGCCTCGCAATTGCTCCGGTATGTGTGCTGCATAAAAAGCCCGCACGTCATCGAGGCTGATGTTTTGCACCGTGGAGGGCAGACCGCTTCCGGGGTAGGACAGCGGGTGTGTTGGCCCGGCCAGGACCGCGCCCATGGCGCGGCTGGCGAGCGAAGGCCCGGATTTGCGGGCCTGCATCAACGATTCCATGCGGCGGGACTTGATGCGATCAAAATCTTCTTCGGTGAAAGCCGGCTGCAGGATTCGTTCCATCATCAGCGCCATGCCCTTATCCAGGTATTTACTCAACACATTGAGGGAAACCGAAGTCTCGTATTGACCTGATGACACGCTCACCGATGCGCCAATACGCTCCAGGGCCTCGCTGAACTCGGCCGCCGTGTGCGTTTTGGTGGCTTCCCGCATCATGGCTGCCGTCAGGCTGGCCAGCCCTGCTTTGCCCGCTGGTTCGTCGCGCTGGCCCATCGAAAACAGGGCATGGATCGCAATGGTGGGCGTTTCGGTATTCGGTACGGCAAGCAGGCGCACGCCATTGACCAGTTGAGTATCCCAGATCGGCGGCAGATCAACGATCGGGTTGTTGCCCGGTTCGGGTTGGATGCTGCGATCAAAATCGTCCTGCACACTGCGCAATTCGGGCGCTGTTTCATCGGGCGGTGACACAGCAGGAGGTATCGCTTTGCCTATCGTGTCGGCCTGGTAGTTTTGAGGACTCGCCGCAAGCTCGATCTGGCCATTGGGTACAACGCTTAACACGACGGCTGGCTGGCCTTCAATGTATTTCCTGAAGGCATTGACGGCCTCTTCGGCCGTGACTGCGGAGTATCGATCGATGTCATCCATCGCGGTTTTCGGATCACCGTTGTAAATCTCGGAATGGGCCAGAGCGCCGACCTTTCCGGAAACACTTTGCATAGCGAATATTTGTCCGGACTCGAAACCGGCTGTGAATTTCTGAAGGTCGTCTTCATTAACCCCCCGCTCAGCGAATTCAGCCATGGTTTCCCGGATAGCTGCTTCCATTTCAGTCAGGGTTTCACCCGAAGACGGATTCTGTATGACGATGAACATCATTTCACAGGCCAGTTCCCGGCAGGAATGGCTAACGTAGGCGCTGACGGCGCGACCGGTCTGCACCAGCCGTTGATAGAGCAGCGAGGCACGGCCCTGGCCCAGTACCTTGGCGGCTGCGTCGAGCGGCGCCTCGTCCTCGTGTGTCAGATAAACGGTCGGGAACACCATCGCGATGGCCGGCAAGTGGATGTTGTCTTCCAGGGTGATGTACCGGTCTTGCGAAATCTGCGCCGACTGTTTCGGCAGCCTTTCTACCTCGGGTCCCCTTGGGATGCTGCCAAAGTACTTTGCTACCCACTCCAGGGTCTGTTTCCGGTCGATGTCACCACCGATGGTGAGGGTTGCATTATTCGGGCCGTACCAGCGCAGGAAAAAACGTTTCAAATCGTCGACGTCGGCTGCGTCCAGGTCTTCGATCCAGCCAATCACGGGCCATGAATAGGGGTGGCCGGCCGGATAGAGATTCTTCATCAGAGTCTCACTGATCCGACCGTAGGGCCGGTTGTCTATACGCTGTCCGCGTTCATTCTTCACGGTGGCGCGCTGAATTTCAAACTTCTCCCGGGAAACGGCATCCAACAACAGACCCATGCGGTCGGCTTCCAGCCACAAGGAGATTTCCAACTGGTTTGTAGGCATGGTCTCGTAATAATTTGTGCGGTCGGAATTGGTGCTGCCATTGAGGACGCCGCCGGCGTTTGAAATGATCCTGGAGAATTCACCCTGGCCGACATTGGCGGAACCTTCGAACATCATATGCTCGAAAAAATGCGCAAATCCGGAACGGCCCGGCTCTTCCCGGTTTGATCCTACGTGGTAGGTCACGTCGACGTGAACCAGCGGATCGGAATTGTCTTCGTGCAGTATGACGGTCAGCCCGTTGTCGAGGACGTATTTGCCGAACGGGATGGAAATGTCGTCGTCACGGCCGGCAAAATCTTCAATCAGCGTGACGCCCGCCGGCAGTGTGATGGTGGGGGATGTCGCGCCGGGTCCGGTTGTGGCTTCAGGCGTATCCTGACCACAAGCAGAGAGAAGGAACAACAGGAGAACTGGAAACAGATGTTTGGACATGTGTTTTACTCGGGTGAATTGGGGCCTGTTGACAGGCCCTGGGAAATACTCAGCTGGATTTGTGACAACGGTCCGAAGTAAATAGTTCGGCTAAACAGGCTTTGGGAATTGGTGTTTTGCAGTAGATAACAGAGTAACAGCAGATAAGTGCGGACGGGGACCGACCCGGCCCCCGTACCGCGGATCCCGACACACTTAGTCGGGTGGCGAGATATTCAGCCATCCCGGGCGTGCGTATGAGCAAAATCCGTATGCTCTCCCCTTCTTATCTATTTACCATACGCCTAAGAATACATTTATGCAAATTTGGCTAAAAGGAATCTAAGTACCTGTCACTGTTCATATTCAGGGGATTGCATTTTTGGCTAAATAGAATAAATTGAGCGTGCGTCTGCACAGGCGGCACTGGCCTGACTCACATGGCCGGCCCCCTTGATGAAATGAAATGGAAGCTGTGGGTTTACGCTGATCTTACGTCTCAAGGTACAATGATCAATTAAGCTGAATGAATTCCCGGGCGCCTGCTTTCTAGCTTTAGATGGAGCCAGGCCCAATAGAGATCCGAATATTATGAGTCGACCCGCCGATCAGATTCCACAAAGCAATACCGAAACCACCAAGCCACTGCGCTTTGTTACCGCAGCTTCATTGTTTGACGGCCATGATGCCGCGATCAACATCATGCGCCGCCTGATCCAGGCGCAGGGTGCCGAGGTGATCCACCTGGGCCACAATCGAAGTGTACTGGACATCGTGCGCGCCGCCATCCAGGAAGATGCGGATGCTATCGCAGTCTCTTCCTACCAGGGCGGGCACAGCGAGTACTTCAGATATATGGTGGATCAGCTCAAGGCACGAGGCGCGGAGCACATCCGCGTGTTTGGCGGGGGCGGGGGCACCATTACGATGGATGAGATCAGGGAATTGGAAGCCTATGGTGTCGAGCGTATATACCATCCGGATGACGGGATGCGAATGGGTCTGGTCGAGATGATCCAGGACGTCGTAAAGCGTACCGCGGAACAGAGGATAGCGACTGAATATCCGGGTCAGTTCGATCTGGCTGATGCCAGGACCATTGCCAACGTTATCTCCGCGCTGGAGGACCAGGTATTCGGGGAAGCCGAATTGAAACTCAAACGCCGCGAATGGCAGGGCAGGGCCAGCCAGGCGCCCGTCATCGGCGTGACCGGCACCGGCGGGGCCGGCAAATCATCGGTCACTGACGAATTGCTGAACCGTTTCGGACAGTGTTTCCCGGAAATGAAGATCGCCGTGCTGGCCGTGGACCCCACCCGCCGACGCACCGGCGGTGCGCTGCTGGGCGACCGAATTCGCATGAACACACTGCGCAGTGAGAGCATTTACATGCGCAGCATGGCGACCCGGCGCCAGCACCTGGCCACCTCGGCCATCCTGCAGGATGCCATAGCCTTCCTGAAATCCGCCGGCTTCGACCTGGTGATCGTGGAGACAGCAGGCATTGGCCAATCCGATTCCGAGATCGTCGATATGGTGGATTTTTCGGTGTACGTGATGACCAGCGACTTCGGTGCCCAAAGCCAGCTCGAGAAAATCGACATGCTGGACTATGCCGAACTTGTGGTGTTGAACAAGTTCGACAGGCGAGCCGCCGAAGACGCGTTGCGTGACGTGCGCAAGCAGTGGAAGCGCAACCACCTGGCTTTCCAGGTCAGCGACAGCGAAGTGCCCGTGTACCCCACCATCGCCAGCCAGTTCAACGACCCCGGCATCACCTGGATGTTCGCCAACTTGTGCCGCTTGCTGCAGCAAAAACTGGATTTGCCGGCGGAGAACTGGACGCCCGATATTGACACATCGGTCAAGGAACCCAAGGCCACCGTCCTGATTCCAGGCAAACGGACTCGCTACCTGTCCGAAATCGCTGAACAGGGCCGGTCGATCAATAAGGAAATCGCAACGCAAGCAGAGGCCGCGAGCCGGGCTCAGAACTACTACGAATCATTAAAAGCCCTGGAAGACCCGTCATTACCAATCGAATTTCAATTATATGCAGACGACGCCATTGTAGGAGCGCGCCATGCGCGCGAAGAGAGTATCGGCCGCAAGGCGGCCTCCTACAGCGGAACAAATGCAGGAGCGGACCTTGCCCGCGAAACCGACCGCTCACTAATCCTGCTTCGCCAACGCTACAACGACGCCATCCGAAGCCTGTCCCAGGAAGCCATCGACCTCCTGCAGTCCTGGCCGCAACGAAAAGCCGGGTTGCGAACCGAAAAATACAGCTACCAGGTCCGCGGCCGCGACATCACCGGCAACAACTACAAAGAATCACTCAGCCGCCTCCAGATCCCCAAAATCGGCATACCCAGAGACGCCGACTGGGGCGAACTGCTGTCGTTCCTGATGCGCGAGAACCTGCCCGGAGGCTATCCCTACACCGCGGGCGTGTTCCCCTACCGCCGGGCCGGCGAAGACCCGATCCGAATGTTCGCCGGCGAGGGCACACCGGAGCGCACCAACCGGCGCTTCCACCTGCTGGCTCATGGCCAGCCCGCAGTCCGGCTGAGCACCGCTTTCGACTCGGTCACCCTGTACGGTGAGGATCCACATACCCGCCCGGACATTTACGGCAAGGTGGGTAACTCCGGCGTCTCCATCGCCACGCTGGATGACATGAAGAAATTGTATTCCGGCTTCGATCTGTGTTCGCCCACCACTTCGGTCTCGATGACCATCAACGGCCCCGCGCCGATGATACTGGCCTTTTTCATGAACACGGCTATCGATCAACAGGTGGAGTTGCATCTGCACAAGCACGGCAAGTGGGAAGAGGCAAAGAAGAAAATCGAAGCGTATTTCGCGGATCGAGAGCAGCCCCGTTACCACGGCAAACTGCCACAAGGGAGTAGTGGTCTCGGCCTGGCCTTACTGGGCATCACCGGCGACAAACTGGTCGACGCGGAGACCTACGCAAAAATCAAGGCCGAGACTTTGACCAGGGTCCGTGGCACCGTGCAAGCCGACATCCTGAAAGAAGACCAGGCCCAGAATACCTGCATATTCTCCACCGAATTTGCGCTGCGCATGATGGGTGACATCCAGCAATACTTCGTCGACCATGGCGTGCGCAATTTCTACAGCGTCTCGATTTCGGGCTATCACATCGCCGAAGCCGGCGCGAACCCGATCAGCCAGTTGGCCTTCACGCTCAGTAACGGTTTCACCATCGTCGAGTACTACCTCGCCAGGGGCATGAACATCGACCAGTTCGCAGCTAACCTGAGTTTCTTCTTCAGCAACGGCATGGATTCGGAATACACCGTGATCGGAAGAGTAGCCCGCCGCATCTGGGCCAGGGCCATGCGCGAACGTTACGGCGCCAGCCCACGCAGCCAGATGCTGAAGTATCACATCCAGACCAGCGGCCGCAGCCTGCACGCCCAGGAAATTCAGTTCAACGACATTAGAACCACACTGCAGGCGCTGTACGCGCTGTTCGATAACTGCAACAGCCTGCACACCAACGCTTACGACGAAGCGATCACCACGCCAACTGAAGAATCTGTGCGAAGAGCTGTTGCTATCCAGATGATAATTAACAAAGAATTTGGTTTAAATTTCTGCGAAAACCCGTGGCAGGGAAGCTTTATCGTGGACGAATTGACCGACCTGGTCGAGGAGGCTATCTACCAGGAATTCGAACGGATATCAGAGCGCGGCGGCGTGCTGGGCGCGATGGATACCATGTACCAGCGCAGCAAGATCCAGGAAGAAAGCCTCTATTATGAGAGCCAGAAACACGATGGGACCTTACCGATCGTTGGAGTCAACACCTTCCTGCCGCCGGGCGGTGGACACGGCGAAGTCGGTGCGGTCGAGCTGATGCGTTCGACGGAGCATGAGAAAAACCAGCAGGTAGCGAATGTCGAAGCCTTCCGTTCAGTGCACCGGCAGGAAGGCGAGCCCCGGCTGGTGCATTTACAGCAGGTGGCCAGGGAGAGGAAGAATACGTTTGAGGCCTTGATGGATGCGGCAATGGCCTGCTCGCTGGGGACAATGTCCCACTCGCTTTATGATGTGGGGGGGGAGTATCGGCGGAATATGTAGCCAGGTAATGGCCTGACCATTGTTCGGCGGGTTCGAACAAAGTCGAGCAATATTGCACGGCATAGCCACTTCTGATGCCGCATTTCCAGTTCAGCCAGTGGACGCAGTTGTTGATTCCGGGGCCTGCCAGACGGGAATTTTTGAGTTATTCACCCGCATGGCGGGCCCCTGCAAATTTTGGGGGACACTAATAATGTTGTAATACATGTATTTAAGTAATAGAATTAAAGTTCATTAGCAGCAATTCCCGGGACTTCGCTATAAAAAGCATCGCCCGGGGCGTCGTCTACCGGACCCGTTGTTTGGGGCACCGGGCAGACAGGCACAGGGTGTTAGTCGGAGAGGTGCAAAGCTTTACTGGCCTAAGGTATGGGCCGGTTTTCCGACATGGATCAAATGGAATTTGAATGTCTGAACCAGCTGTAGTCAAGCCGGAGGGTGTGACTGTCAGCGGGATTTTCGGTGTTCGTTGATGGAATGTTGACGAATGCCGGAGCTAACAGAAGGGCATTTATCATGGAACACGAATACTTCCTATCGATCGTAGCAGCAGGCTGTATCGTTATCATGTTTTACGGGTATAAAACTCTTTGGGCCCGCTACCATCAATCACAGGCGACTGACCTGCCTCTGGGTCGACCAGCTCCCCCGTTCAAGAGAACAATCAGTGGAGCCGCAGAAGTAGAGGCAGAGGGTAATGAGCTGAATGAGAAGATGTTGGAGTGGCAGAAAATGTATCAACATGCCACGGAAGCAGCAGTAGAAGCTGAAAAGCCAGAGCATGTTTCCAAAATAGAATATTCAGAAGAAGTAGAACATTTCGCTGACATACTGATGCCGGGTGACAGGAAAATGAGCTACGGCGAATATCTTGAGCGTAAGCTTGATGCCCGAGACACCCTTAAACCGGTGCGCCAGTTCAAGGAATTTCGTCAGCCTTCGGTACCCGCTAAAATCGGCAGATTCTGTTGAAACAGAGTTGAACTGCGGTCTGGAAGCCGGTGGACTTGCTCGATCGGCTTTCCAGACTGCATTTATTGCTCCAGATCATGGGAAAAGATTCCAGATTAATTTCTAATATGCGGACTTCCTCGCTGTTGTTGCATATTCAGAACATTAATCAAGGAGAATCTTTCATTCATGAAACAGAGCTACGATTGCATCATAATGGGCGCTGCCGGGCGTGATTTTCACATCTTTCTTTCCTTCCTGCGCCACAACGAACACTTTCGCGTCAAAGCCTTCACGGCCACCCAGATTCCTTTCATAGGCGAGCGAAATTTTCCAGCTGCACTGGCCGGCCCGGAATACGACGAAGACATTCCTGTTCATGATGAGTCTGAGCTCGCGGATCTGATCGCCCGACTGGAAATTGATTTTGTATTCTTTGCTTACAGCGATATTTCACACAAGGAACTCATGCACAAAGCCAGCCTGGTGCAGGCGGCAGGGGCCAGTTTCGTATTGCTGGGGCCTGAGCACACGCAGCTTGAAGCTGCTGTGCCGGTGGTCAGCATTACCGCAACCCGCACCGGCGCCGGCAAGAGCCCGCTGACCCAGTGGTTGGCGCGGTCGCTGACGGATCAGGGGAAGCGGGTCGCCGTCATCCGCCACCCCATGCCTTATGGCAATCTGAATTTGCAACAAGTGCAGCGATTTTCCCTTCCTGAGGATCTCGATGAACAAAATTGCACGATTGAAGAGCGAGAGGAGTACGAACCCTATGTGAGTATGGGGATACCGATCTATGCGGGGGTCGACTACAGGGCCATTCTCGACCAGGCTCAGCAGGACGTGGACATCGTGCTTTGGGACGGTGGCAATAACGATTTTTCATTTATTCGCCCCGACCTGGACATCGTGGTGGTGGATGCGCTCCGGGCGGGACATGAGATCGAATATTTTCCAGGCGAGGTGAATTTCCGGCGTGCCGATGTGCTGGTGATCAGCAAAGCCGACACGGCCTTGCCCGGCGATGTCCTGGAAATCCGGGAACGGGCTGCTGCAATGAATCCCTCTGCCGGAGTTTGCACTGCCGATCTCGAGATTTCCGTCAACAAACCCGAACTGTTACCGGATCAACGTGTGCTCGTGATCGAAGATGGCCCTACGGTCACCCATGGTGGTATGTCTTTTGGCGCCGGCATCGTCGCAGCTGAGCAATATGGCGCCAGGCCGGTAAATCCCAGGCCCTACGCGAAAGGCACCATCCGTGAAACGTTCGATGACAACTTGCACCTGGAACGTGTGTTGCCTGCGATAGGGTATTCGGAAGAGCAGCGGCAGTCACTTCGTGCGACAGCGCTTGCCTGCTGTGAACAGGAGGAAGTGGCTTGCATCGTTGACGCCAGTCCGGCATGTTTCGACTGGGGATTGGGGATTGAGGTTCCGATCGTGCGGGTCAGCTATCGATTCGTACAGCTGGACGGCCCTCCCTTGCTTGAAAAGGTGTTAAAGCTCCTGAATCACAGCTAGGAGTCTGCGCGGTAGAAAGCATTCCTACTGCGAAAGTGTCACAGCGGTCCATTTTTTCGCTACGGATATTTCTACCACGCAGACTCCTAGCAGCCTGTCGGACTTGACCGATCGTAGCGAGGAAAAGCCGATTTGAGTCAGGCGGGAAAATAATCTTGGTCACATCAATTGTGATTTCCACATCACGCTGCTAGTCTGCAAATTACATAACAGAAGGACCAGTGGAAATGCCAAAATTTGCCGACATCACCGGTTGGGGTAAGTGTATGCCGCCAGCCGTACTGACAAACGATGAGCTGGCAAGTGTAATCGATACTTCCGATGAGTGGATTCGCAGCCGCAGCGGTATCAGTGAACGGCGCGTATCGCACGTTCCGGGCAGCGAACTGGCTGCGGTAGCTGCGCAGCGGGCCCTGGCGGCGGCGGGTGCGACAGCCGAGGAAGTTGATCTTCTGATTGTAGCCACGACCAGCGGGGACAACATCTGTCCCAGCACGGCCGCCTATGTGCAGAGAAGAATGGACGCCAAAAACGCTGCGGTCTTCGACCTCAACGCCGGCTGCAGCGGATTTGTGTACGGCATGCAGGTGGCCACGGCGATGATCAGGGATGCAGCGTATAAAAAAGTGGTGGTGGTCGGTTCAGAGCGTTTGACCTGGCTGTTGAATTTCTCTTTGCGAGACACTGCAGTACTGTTTGGCGACGGCGCCGGCGCAGTAGTGGTCGAGCCAAGTGAGCAGGAATGCGGACTGCTGGCATGTCACCTCGGTTGTGAAGGAGATGCTCTCAGTGCGCTGGAGGTTCCGAACTCCGGCACCAGCGGCAACCGTTTTATCGACAACTACGGTGTGTTTGATGTCAATTTTGACGGACTTGAAATATTTCGCCGCGCAGTCAAGGGCATGGCGCGGGAAATCCGTACAGTGCTGGGTGACCTTGATCTGAAAAACGAGGATATCAGCCTGATCATTCCACACCAGGCCAATCAGAGAATCATCGAATCACTGGCTCGTCATCTTTCGGTGCCCATGTCCCAGGTCGCTTTGAATATCCAGAATTATGGCAATACCTCGGCTGCAACCATTCCGGTCGCACTGGTCGAAGCACTGGATGAAGGACGCATCAAACCGGGTGACCGTGTGCTGCTGGCAGCATTTGGCGCCGGTCTGACCCGGGGCGCGGCGATGATTCGCTGGGGTGAAAGAACGACGCCACTGGGTGAAAGTGATGCCGAGTTACCTCCGTGTGATCAGACCGCGTTGGAAATTCTCGGTGAAGCAATCCAAAGAACCCGTTAGCAAAGCCTCTCTCCAGCATCCCCGAACCGTCTTCGACGGTTGGCGTTGTCCTTTACATGGCCCTGGTGGCTTACGCCGTGCAATATGCGGGCTAGCCGAAGCTGCGTAAAAAAAGAGGCCACGTGATAGTGGCCTCCTTCCGTCTGGCATTTGTCCGGTGCTTGCGGGTTCGTCAAATTACTTCGGCCTGGTACTGAATATGACGGGCATTGCCGCATTGCGTACATCATGATGGCAAACGACCGCTGAACGTGTCGCCCCGGTTGTCTTGTAGTCGGTTTCAATAGAATGTATTTCCAGGGTGTGGCCCTTATTAAACGGATGTTTGTTGCCAGTCGGCGTCGATGCCTCGGCAAAAATTTACTTTTCTTGCAGTGCCGCATGAGCGGCGGTCAGCCGCGCAATCGGCACGCGGAACGGTGAGCACGAGACGTAGTCAACGCCGAACTGGTGACACAGGTGTATCGATTTCGGATCACCACCATGTTCACCGCAAACCCCGATTTCCAGCCCTTCACGGGCCTTGCGGCCTTCATCTATCGCAATCTGCATCAGGCGGCCCACACCCTCCGGGTCAATACTGGTGAACGGATTGTCTTTCAACAGACGGGACTGCAGGTAGTGGACCAGGAAACCGGTTTCGGCATCATCCCTGGATATACCGAATGTCGTCTGGGTGAGGTCATTGGTTCCGAACGAAAAGAACTCGGCGGAGCCGGCTATTTCACCTGCGGTCAGTGCTGCCCGCGGAACCTCGATCATGGTGCCGAACAGATGCGGGACTTCTATTCCCTGTTCATGCATGACTTCCGCCGCCACTTGTCCCAGCGGTTCGAGCAGGGCATCGAACTCGCCGACATGTGAGACCAGTGGAATCATCACTTCCGGGTGCACATCTACGCCATCAGCCGCACATCGGCAGGCTGCTTCGAAAATGGCTCGTGTCTGCATCTTGTACAGGCCGGGAATCAGCACACCCAGGCGGACACCGCGTGTGCCGAGCATCGGATTGGTTTCCTGCAGGCTTTCCACCCGTTCCAGCAGCTTTCGTTTGGTCTCGATTTCCTCGAGAGCGCTATCCAGGTCCTTGAGGCTGGACAGGTGTTGCAGGCGCAGCTTCAGGTCCATGAGGTCCATCATCAGGTCGGGGGCAGATGGCAGGAACTCGTGCAGCGGCGGGTCAAGCAGCCGGATGATGACCGGATACCCGTCCATCACACGGAACAACCCCTCGAAATCGGAGCGCTGCATGGGTAGCAATCCGGAAATGGCTTCGGAACGTTCCGCTTCCGTATTGGCCGTGATCATGCTCTGCATGATTGGCAGCCGGTCTTCCTGGAAAAACATGTGTTCTGTGCGGCACAGCCCGATGCCTTCAGCGCCATAATCGCGGGCGCGTTGTGCGTCTTCCGGGTAGTCCGCGTTGGCGCGTACACCCAGTTTGCGGATGTCGTCTGCCCAGGCGAGAATTTTCAGCAGGTAAGGATTCCTGATATCCGGCACGACCGTGGGTAATTCGGCATGGTAGACCAGGCCGTGGTTGCCATCGATGGACAAGCAGTCGCCTTCCTTGATCAGGAGATGGTCACCTACGCGCATGAGGTGGTTGTCCAGGTCGATTTCAATTTCCTCGACACCAACCACAGCAGGTTTGCCAAACTGGCGTGCAACCAGTGCCGCGTGGCTGGTGCGCCCGCCTTTACTGGTCACGACTCCTTTTGCTGCGAGCATCCCGTGCACATCATCCGGGCGTGTCTCCGGGCGCACGAGAATCACGCTCTTCCCTTCCTCCTTGGCCCAGCGTACGGCCAGATTGGGATCGAAAGCGATCACGCCGACTGCTGCGCCCGGTGAGACGTTCAGGCCCCTTGCTATGGGTTGCGTTCCCTTGAGCGCTTCGGGGTCGAGCTGTGGATGGAGAAAGAAATCTACCTGGTCGGGACGCACGCGCACCACGGCTTCCTCGCGGCTGATCAGGCCCTCGTCGACCATGTCGACCGCAATGCGAACTTCTGCCTGTGCAGTGCGTTTGCCGTCACGGGTCTGCAGCAGCCACAACTTGCCCTGCTCGATGGTGAATTCCATGTCCTGCATATTGCGGTGGTGTTGCTCCAGGCTGCGGGCAATTTCCTCCAGCTCAGCGAACATATCCGGCATGTCTTGTTGCAACTGGGCAATGGGCAGGGTCGCGCGCGTTCCCGCGACAACGTCCTCGCCCTGGGCGTTGATCAGGTAGTCGCCTTCGAGCACCGGTTCGCCGCTGGTTGCATTGCGCGACATGAAAACGCCGGTAGCTGAATCATCACCGATGTTGCCGAACACCATGGTCTGGATATTCACCGCTGTGCCCAGATCGTGTTCGATGCCGGCCGCTTCGCGATAGTCGATGGCCCGTTTGCCGTTCCAGGATTTGAATACGGCCTCGGTGGCCTGCCTGAGTTGTTCGAATGGATCGGTGGGGAACTCCCGGCCGCTATAAGTCCGGATGATTTCCTTGAACCTGAGGGTTACCGCCTTCCAGGCTTTCGCGTCGAGTTCCGCATCATTACGGGCATTGGACTCACGGCGCTGCGCTGTGATGACGGCTTCGAATACCTCGTCAGGCACGCTCATCACGACGCTGCCGAACATTTGCACCAGGCGCCGGTACAGGTCGTAAGCGAAACGCGGCCGATGGGTACGCGTGGCGAGCTTGGCGGCAATCTCGTCGTTCAGGCCGATATTCAGGATCGTATCCATCATTCCCGGCATTGAGAACCGGGCGCCTGATCGGCAGGAAACTAACAGAGGGTTTTCTATGTCGCCGAATTTCTTGCCGGTCTGTGCTTCCAGGCTGGATATGGCTTCGAGCACCTGTTCCCACATCCCTGCAGGAAATTTCTCATCCGCACCCAGATAGTCGTTGCAGCCTTCAGTGCTTACGGTGAAACCGGGTGGGACCGGGATGCCGAGTCGCGTGGCATCGAGCAGGTTGGCGCCCTTGCCACCCAGGAGTCCGCGTAACGCGTCCCAGTCGCCGTCAAATTTTGCTACGGCTTCATCAAATTCTCTGAACAGGTATACGTATTTCCTGGCAGGCGCCTGATCGTTCATTTTTTTATCTCCACAAGGTGCAATTTCAGGTGTGAATCATAACAAGATATCCAGTCCTGGATGTCTTATCTATCTGATTCAGATCAGCTTGGCGGCGAGGAGAAACCGCAGGCTGTGCAAGGCCTCTGATCAGCCTGTAATGTTTATCGGATGAAGGCACCGCAGGTGACGGAATCAGGGCGCCTGGCAGAGAAATCCCGAACCGGACATGTTATTCGTATATGATTCCACGCTACGATGATTTCCAATAAGAGTCTGCGCCATGTCCGGTCACGGAATACGGCATTGAAAGTAAACAAGGTCTGCCATGACTGAGTGGCCGAAAAGACTGACCCGGTTTGACCGGTTTCTCGGTGCATTCACCCGATTGCGCCCGGGCGAGGGCCGCAGCGTGGCCGTGTTCTTTGCCTATGCCTTGCTGATGATGCTTGGCTACTACATTCTGAAAACAATCCGTGAACCCCTTTTACTGGCGACTTCATCCGCTGAAATCAAGAGCTATGCTTACGCCGTCACGGCTGTGCTGTTGCTGTTCATTATTCCTCTTTATGGCCTGGTCTTTCGTCATACCAGCAAACGGCAGTTAACGCGCTACATCACGCTTTTCTTTTTAGCTAATCTGCTTGTTTTTTATGTGCTGGGCCGGGCAGGGATAGACATTGGCTTCGCTTATTATGTCTGGGTGGGTATATTCAGCGTGATGATTACTGCCCAGTTCTGGGCTTTCGCCGCGGATAGTTTCAACGTCAAAAGCGGGCAGCGGCTCTTTCCATTGATCATGGTAGGCGCAACCCTGGGTAGCCTGGCTGCGCCCGCCTTGAGCGGGGCGTTATTCCCAATTGTCGGGCCGTGGCCGCTGCTGCTGGCCGCCATGGCCTTGCTGGCGCTGACCTTGCCCTGCGTGGGGTGGGGGCGTGCGTCCATACCGCCGGGTTCAATCAGGCACAAAACGCGAACGGGGCAGCAGAACAACGGCGGCTGGTTTGGCGGAATGTCCTTCGTCATGACGGATCGATACCTGTTTCTCCTGGCTATGCTTATCCTGCTATTGAATTGGGTAAATACCACCGGCGAATACATTCTTTCCGAACTGGTGGTCCGGCACGCGGATGCGCTGGTGGCAATGGGTACCGGAGCGGTGAAAGCCGATATTATTGCGGCCTTCTACGGGAATTTCTATTTCGCAGTCAACTCGCTGACCCTGTTGGTGCAGGTTTTCCTGGTGGCCAGAATCATCCGTTGGATTGGTATCAAGGGCGCCGTGTTGGTGTTACCTGTGGTGGCCATGATTGGCTATGGCCTGGTCGTGTTCATTCCAATTTTCAGCATCATCCGGATTGTGAAGATCATGGAAAATTCAACGGATTACTCCTTGATGAACACGACGCGCCATGCCTTGTATCTGCCCCTTTCCGCGGCCAAGACATATGAAGGCAAGACCACGATTGACGCCTTTTTCTGGCGCTTTGGGGATCTGCTCCAGGCCGGCGCCATTTACGCCGGCTTGCACTGGTTGAAATTCGACATCGAACATTTCGCCGCCTTCAATATGATACTGGCGCTGATCTGGCTGTGGGTCGCCTGGCAGATTTCCCGCTACTACACGGGCAAGGAACAGTTGGTCAGCGAAAATTTACCGCCCCGTTTGTCTGGTCGCATGGAAGAGCGGACAGTGATGCCCCTGGCGCCTTTTGCAATCAATTTGCCGGACGATACTTTTGTCGATCCCGACGAGGGTGATGTCCTCACTATCACCGCGCACCAGGCCGGGAGAGCCTGGCTGCCAGCCTGGCTTGATTTCGATTCCGAATCCCTGTGTTTCAGCGGCATTCCGCCCGCAGACGTCGAGCCACAGACCCGTCTGACTCTACGTGCGACTGATTTTGACGGCGCCTGGGTCGAAGGGGAACTGGTGCTGAGGCACCGGGAAGAGGGGAGATAGGGCCTGTTAACACAGGCCCTAACATCATGATGAGAAAAACCAGTGGGGATCACCCCGATGAGCCTGTGCGATTACCAGAGAGCGCCCACCGCCCGCTGAAAGAAGGCGAGGTTTATAGGCCATACGTGGCCGCCACGGCTTCTCCCGATGAATTCACGCTCAAGGCGCTGTTTTTCGGAATTCTGTTCGGCATATTATTCGGCGCCGCCAATGCCTACCTGGGGCTTCGAGCCGGGCTGACCATCAGCACCTCCATTCCGGTTGCGGTGATGACGGTTGCGGCATTCCATGCGCTGCGAAAGTTGGGAGGCTCGGCAAATATTCTCGAGGCCAACCTGTCGCAAACAGTCGGCTCATCTTCCAGTTCTGTCGCTAGCGGTGTGATCTTTACCATGCCTGCATTATTCCTTTGGGGGCTGAGTCCCGGCTTACTGCAGATGACCCTGCTGGCCATGGCCGGCGGTTTGCTGGGCGTGTTATTCATGATCCCATTGCGCAGATTCCTGATCGAACGTGAACACGGCAAACTCCCTTATCCCGAGGGCACGGCCTGTGCCCATGTGCTGGTGGCCAATGAGACAGGCGGTGGCCATGCAACAAATGTCTTTATCGGTCTGGGAGCTGGTGCTCTGTACAAGGCGCTGACCGGCTGGGCGAAAGTTCTGGCGGACGAAGCCCACCTGAAAGTGCCGTTCCTGAAGAAGGGGGAACTGGGCATGGATCTTTCTCCAGCCCTGTTCGGTGTGGGTTACATCCTGGGGCCCCGCATCGCGACGGTCATGGTGGGTGGCGGATTGTTGTCTTCCCTGCTCATCATTCCCTCCATCGCGTACTGGGGAGAAGGCCGTCCGCCGCTCTATCCGGAGCTGGTGCTAAGCATCAGTGAAATGTCCGCTTCCCAGATCTGGACGCGATATGTGCGTTACATCGGCGCCGGTGCGGTTGCCGTGGCCGGCATCATCACGCTGATGCGCAGCCTGCCGGTTATGGTCGAGTCTTTTCGCATGGGCGCCCACGAACTCAAAGGCCGGGTGGATGCCGAGGTCGAAGTCGCGATTGACCGGGTGGATGAACTGGACGGGGAAGCGAAACGCGCGCCGCGAGTCGTGCCGCGAACCAGCCGGGACTTGCCGCTCAAAGTTGTCGGTATCGGCATCCTGGCGGTTGGCTTGACCCTGACCTTTTTTCCAGCGCCGTTCGCAGCCTTGGGAGACAATCTGGAGCGCCTGGTCGCCGCGGCCTGTGTGATCGTGTTTTCGTTTTTCTTCGTCACGGTGGCATCGCGCATCGTGGGCCTGGTCGGTGTGACCAGCAACCCCACCAGTGGCATGACGATTGCCGCCTTGCTGGGCACGGCCGGGGTGTTTCTGGTCATGGGCTGGACCGACATCAACGGCAAAGCGGCGGCACTGACCGTGGGCTGTGTCGTGGCTATCGCCGCGAGTATTGCGGGCGATACTTCACAGGATCTGAAAACCGGCTTCCTGTTGGGCGCCACACCCCGATATCAGCAACTGGGTGAATTGATCGGCGTGCTTACATCGGCCACTTTCGTTTGCCTGTCCGTGTTGTTGTTGGCTGAAACCTTTGGATTCGGCAGTGAAGAATTGCCGGCGCCGCAAGCAACGCTGATGAAACTCGTGATCGACGGTGTTCTGGATCAGAATCTACCGTGGGCGCTGATTGGCATCGGCGCCGTTATCGCGGTAGCTGCTGAATTGTTCAAAATCCCGTCATTGCCGTTTGCGGTCGGTGTCTACCTGCCAGTGTCGACCATGACACCAATCTTTCTTGGCGGGATGCTCAAGTTGTGGCTGGAGCGAAGTTCAAAGGATGAGGAACAGGCGATTAATCGACGTGACAAGGGTGTTCTGCTGGGCTCCGGCTTTGTCGGCGGGGAAGGATTGCTCGGCGTGGCAATTGCCGGTGTGGCGTTTGTGCTGGGCGCCCGGCCCGAGGGCGTCGGGCTTGATTGGCTGGGGCCGGAATGGCTGGCCAACACCGTGAGTTTTATTGTTTTCATTTTGTTTTCTGCCTGGTTTGTGAAGCGGGTGAGGGCCTGAACATGTTCAAAAACCTGAAAGTACCGCATACGCTGGTTCTGCTGTATGGAATGATCGTGCTGGCTTACGTGCTTACTCTGGTGTTGCCCGCGGGGAGGTTTGAAACTCAACTCAATGACCACGGTAACGAAGTGGTGGTGCCGGGAACGTTTGCGCTGATCCCGGATACCGAAAGCCTGCCTTTTTGGTCTTTGTTCACGGTTATTCCACGCGGACTGGAATCCGCGCAGGGGATCATTTTCTTTGTCTTTATCATTGGCGGTGCGCTTGCAGTCATTCGTGCCACGGGCGCCCTGGATGCAGCCCTGGCCAAGGTGCTGAGCCGCTTTGGGGGCCGCCCTGCATTGTTGATCTTAATGGGCATGCTTGCTTTCGCGGTGGGTTCTTCCACCATCGGCATGGCGGAAGAATACATACCGCTGGTTGCGATACTGATTACACTTTGTGTCGGCATGCGGATGGACACCGTGGCGGCGGTTGGCATCATGGTTGTGGGTTACGGCATCGGTTACGGCACGGCCGTGATGAATCCGTTTACGGTCCTGGTGGCGCAGGAGGTGGCCGGACTCACCCCGGTTTCCGGCCTCGGATTCCGCCTGGCCATGTTCGTTCCCTTCCTCGCAATCGGTTATATCCACGTGTTGCGTTATGCAAAAAACGTGAGGGAAGATCCGGCCAATTCACTGGTTGCGGATATCCCTGAAGCCCAGCCCCCTGAGCCGCCTGCCACCGGCCCTATAACCTTCCGGCAGCGCCTGGTATTGGCCGCCACGCTGGTGGCACTGGGCGTGGTGGTGTGGGGCATCAAGGAATACCAGTGGTATTTCATCGAACTGGGTGGGGTTTTCTTCGCCCTGGCCTTGCTGGTTGGTGTGATTCACGGCATGTCTTTTGATGACATGGCGCGAAATTTTATCCACGGGGCGGGGGAGCTAATCGGGACCGCGCTGCTGATCGGGTTTGCCCGGGCGATCGAAGTCACGCTAAGTGACGGCCTTGTGTTGCATACCATCGTCAACGGTCTTGCACAGCCGCTGGTGGCCCTGGGTGGTGAACTCTCTGCCATCGGCATGTTGTTCATTCAAAGCATATTGAATTTCTTTATTCCGTCGGGCTCCGGCCAGGCCTATGTGACCATGCCGTTGATGGCGCCGATATCCGATATCGTGGGGGTTTCCCGCCAGGTGGCTGTCCTGGCCTACCAGATGGGTGACGGCTTCATGAACATGGTCGTACCAACCAATGCGGTCCTCATGGGAATCCTGGGTATTTGCGGGATTCCTTACGGCCGCTGGTTCCGTTTCATCTGGCCACTGATGCTGCAGTTATTCATCGCCGGGAGCATTGTCATGGTGATTGCGGTCCGGATTGGATATCAATAGGGCAGAGCAAAGTTACAACTGGTGCAATTTGATGGTCAGGTAAAAGAAATAGAGTCCGAGGATGATGCCGGCTTCGACTTTCTGTAATCCACGAATCCGGACGAAAAACACCAGTGTCAGGAAAGTCAGAATAAAAATAAATGGCAGATCGAAGAGCAGGAATTCGCGCTCAAACACCAGCGGGGAGATAAGCGCCGCGATCCCGATTGGAAGCAGGGTATCCAGAATGTTGCTGCCGATGATGTTGCCGACGGAAAGGTGAATTTTCTTTTTCAAAATCGCGGAAATCGAGATGGATAATTCGGGCAGGCTGGTGCCGAAGCCTATGACCACTACGGAAATGACGGCTTCACTGACCTCGAAGTTCTTGGCCAGGCTAACCACGGATGTCACGGTCAGTTCTGAACTTGCAATCAAGGTTCCGAGTCCGAGGATGAGTAAAACCCACGGGTTGAATCGCCCCCGCGCCATAGGCTCCTGGGCACCGGCCGGCACTTTCTCCCCCTTAAGCAGCACAAAAACATAAATAAGGTAGAGCGTTATCAGGATGAGGCCTTCGGTACGCGTCACGATGCCGTCCAAGGCCACCAGGAATAATAGAACCGTGGCGCCCAGCAATACGGCGCCGTGCTGAAAGATGAATCTCAGCGGTAGTGTCAGGTAGGCAATCAGGCCGGTGAGTCCCAGTACAAAACCGATTTGTCCGACGATGCTGCCAATGGAGCTGCCGACGACGATACCGGATGCGTCCTGGCCGAGGCTGGTCTTGATACCGGCATCGATTGCAATCGCGACTTCGGGAAGGTCGCTGCCGAAAGACAGTATCACCAGCCCCACGAAAAAATCTGAAAGATGGTATCGCTTCGCTATGGTCAGGGCGCCGCCGATGGTAAGTTCGGTGCCAATCCACAGCCCCGTAATTCCGACTATGAGTAATACGATATCCAATTTTGCTGCCTGGTTACGTCGGGGTTTCGCTTATATTGTGCTCAGGTAAACTGTGCGTAGTTGTATCACAAAGACCATTGCAAATGCATGTTGCCCTGAATTGATTCAGGTCGCTCGCTGCCGGAATATAATCTGACAGAATGCCAGGATAGATAAGGGCCTGTTAACACTTCCCAGGTCACTGCGACGGGAGATCATTTTGTTCAGTGCAAGGAACGACAAACGTAATGTATTGTATATACTTTAGTGAGGAGAGACGCCGCAGTGGGCAAAATGGGACCCGTCCCTCCGGGTTGTTGTCCCAAATGGCCCCATGCTACGTTGCTCGTCACTCATTTGGACCAGCCAAACCACACTCCTCGCGCCTTGCCTGGAACCATTTGGGACAGCAACGCAGCGATCTGGGAAGTGTTAACAGGCCCTATGGAACCAAGGCAAAATGAATTTCTTACTGATACTTGTTCTGCTGATTGTCGTTTTATGGGCCGGTAGTGCCCTTGTGCTGAAAGGCGCAGACCTTTCACAATACGATAAGCCAGGCGATCCTGAAGCTTCCATTTCTTTTCCAGGCCACGAGGGACCCAGCGAAGGGCATTGGGAAGCCGTCGCCGCGATCGAGCAATTCGGTATACAGGCCATGGGCTTGTCGCGCAAGCAAAGGCTCAAATTCATGCGGCAGTGGATGGATGAGATGGGCCGCCAAAAAGACTTTGTCAGCGAGTTCGTTTCCGTTGATGCCGGTGGCATCCCCGCCGAGTGGGTGCTGGCGCCTGGAGCGGACGCTTCGCGCCGGGTGCTCTATATTCACGGCGGAGCATTCATAGCGGGAAGTCCCATGAGCCACCGGAATATCACCAGTCGCTTTTCCGAGATCAGCGGCGCTGCGGTGCTGGTCATCGATTATCGCCTGATGCCGGAGAACCGGCGCCGCGACGGCATTGAGGATTGCAGGACCGCCTATCGATGGATCCTGGACAACGGTCCGGCCGGTCCCGAGCCAGTCGGTCATCTCGCCGTCAGTGGCGATTCCGCAGGAGGCAACCTGAGCTTGTCGCTGATTGCCTGGGTGCGGGACCAGGCTTTGAGGGCGCCGGATGCAGTAGTTGCTCTTTCTCCGACCGTGGATGGCACTTTTTCCAGCCCAAGCATTGTCACTAACGTGACTTCGGACATCATGCTGGGCCCGTTGTTTTCCGTACTGTTGAAGATACCCGCACCGATTCGCCGCTGGTTATACGTGCTGGAAAACCGGTTCAGTCCCGCCAACCCCGTGGTTTCTCCTGTTTTCGGGAACCTGTCGGGCCTGGCGCCTACGCTGATCCAGGTCAGCGAGGCTGAAATGCTGCTGGATGACGCCCGGCGTTATGTCAACAAGGCGCGCGCCAGCGGATCACGGGCCGTGGTGCAGAGTTGGGGGCACATGATGCACGCCTGGCATATTTTTTACCCGGATGTCCTGGAGGCTGAAGAAGCCTGGCAGGAAATCCGCAAATTCCTGGATTCAACCCGCTAGGAGTCTGCGCAGTAGGAATGCTTTCTACCGCGCAGATTCCTAGCTGTGAATTCTGTGAAGGTTGTTCACATTTGGCTGGTACTGCTAACAGACCTCTTACTCCGGACCGGCTTGTGCAAAACTGAGAATCACCACCTTCCGGCTTGCTTATATTCGACTGATCCTCCGAGTTGCCGGCGTACGGCGATTCGCTGATTGGCGCCACTCAGAATTCTGGCCTGGTACAGGGTTTCCCGTGCCAGGGCCATGCCCGGGCTTCCGCTCCAGCTTTTGCGATACAGTTTCTTGGTTGCGGCAACAGCGTCCGGTGATCGTTCCTTAAAGCTTTCTGCCAGCGAACGGGCAGCCGTCAGAGGGTCAGAATCCAGTCCGGTTGCCAACCCCAGCACCAAAGCTTCCGTTCCGGAAAATTCAGCTGCGGTCATTGCCAACTTCATCGCCTGGTCGCGGTGCATGAGTTCACGCAGAGCGAGGGTGCCGCCCATATCCGGTATCAGGCCCCATTTGCCCTCCATGATGGAAAGTGAAGCCTCGGGCTGGACGATACGAAAGTCCGCCCCCAGGGCAATCTGCAGACCGCCGCCCCAACAACGGCCGTGTACGGCAGCAATGACCGGTACGGGTAGCTTGCGCCATCCGGTACTGACCACCTGTGCAAGATTGGCTTGCCAGGGTAGCCACTTCCACAACAGCTTCAACATGCCAGATCTGTTTCTCATCACCGACTTCACATCCAGCCCGGTGCAAAAATCAACGCCCTCACCGGACAAAATGACGGCGCGCAAATCCCTGCTTTTCGCTACCTGTTTCTGGGCCTGTGCAATGGCCTCGAACATTCCGATGTCCAGGGCATTGTGTTTATCGGCCCGGTTCAGGCGGATATGCGCGACTTTGTGGTCAATGTAGAGGAGCACGGCTTGTGACATGAGGATTCCTTAATCTGAAGAATATGCTTTGGCGGTGAAATCAGTCCTCACATTTTGCTCTTTTTACTCGAAACCGTCACCCACATAACGATAAAATGGCGAATGAAAATATTTCTCGCCAGCTCTGAATTAAGCCCCCTGGCCAAGGTCGGAGGTTTGGCAGATGTGTGTTCGGCGCTATCCGCCTACCTGCATGAACAGGGCCATGACATCCGTGTATTGCTGCCTTTCTACTCGGCCATCGATACTTTCGAACTCGAAATCATGCCGGTCAGCGGATTGCAGAACCTGACCCTCACTACCGGCGGCCACGAATTTCACTACTCTGTTGATTCAACCACGCTGCCGGGCGCTTCGCTCACGGTATACCTGTTGCGTTGCCCCGAACTGTTCCAGCGCGCAGACATTTACGCCGGCCCTGACGAGCATTTGCGTTTCATCGTACTGTCCCGGGCAGCCATTGAAATGTGCCAGCACCTGGCTTTCGCGCCGGATATTTTCCATTGCCATGACTGGCATACTTCGCTGGTGCCCTTGTATCTGAAAACCCTTTATGAATGGGATTCCCTGTTCTC
>PVMK01117471.1_pt1 | contig 34699 bp, 28 predicted proteins | sample 1853481 | NCBI WGS metagenome assembly PVMK01 (sample SAMN08533507, study PRJNA380276) | Marine sediment metagenome, whole genome shotgun sequencing project. | reverse complement strand
GCGCCGGTGAGAAAAGCACGCCTGGAAATTCGCTTGCCCTGCTTGTGTTGCGAATCGGCCATGTTCCTTCCCCTCCAACGAGAACGCGTTCCGATGCGGGAACCGTTCCTCGATATTCCGTCAGATCCGGGAAACGCAAACCGTGCGCGGGGAAGATGGCACACTGGATCGCCTCCGACCCCGCCAGTTCCAGGTTTCCCCAGGTGGCGAAGGCCGGCTAGCCGGCAGGCGTGGGCCAGTCTACGGAGCCAAGCTTTGGCGAGCGGTGGCGCTCACTTCATCAGTTCTTGGACGAGGGGCGCTCCCAGGAAGTGCTCCAGGTATCCAGATCGGTATCCCCCGGCCCGCAGGTTTCGGTAGTGCCGCTTGATCGCCTCCAGTGTCGCCCGGTCCATCCAGGCGTCGGACACTTCGAGGTAGGCCGTTTGGTGATACATGATCTCCATCAGGGCGAGATAATCCGTCAAGAAAGGCACCTGTGTCTCGTCCAGATAATTCCAGGCCTCCGCCATACCGTCGTAGATCTCCGGATCCTGTGGCGAGAGGTAGTGGATCGATTTCGAGTACTCCATCGTCGGATGGTCGTCGCTCACGGGTGCGGCGTTCGCCGAATATTCCGCGAGCCCTCGCTCGCCCATGACGAACGACCCGGCAATCTCCGTCAGGTCGTTGGCCGACACCACCTGGAGATCCTGCTTCAATGCGGCATTCGAATCGATCCGGGCTCGGAGGGTCGGAAGATCGAAATGGAACGAACTCGGGGACCCCATCAAGATCAGGTTGTTCCTATAGCCAGAGATCAGGATCGAGTGAGGGAAGACGTTCACAAAGGCTTTGATCGCGCTGCGAGCGACGTCCTGACTCAATTGAGAAATCGGAAGCCACTGCGTGAAGAAGCCGCGTTCGGTGAGCTTTCCGCGAATCAACTCGTAGTAGTCCTGGGTGTAGAGATTCACGGTGTGGGCGAAGGGGAGCGGAGGCGGCTCCGAAGTGATCAGATCGTAATCACCGTCGTGTATCAGCAAGTGGTGTCGGCCATCGTTGACGAAGGCGCGCACCCTGGGGTTGTCGAGCACGCGATGATTCGTGGCTTCGAAATAGCCACTGATGGATAGAATGTCTTCGGAGAGGTCCACCACGTCGACGTGCTCGAGCGAGTCGTGCAGCGATACCGCGAACGCGGTATTGCCCACGCCATAGCAGATGATGAGCGCTTCGCGGGGCTCCTCGTGAACCAGCAGGGGCAGGTGCGCCATCAGCTTCATGTACCGCTGAGCTCCGTGGCTCGTGTCGGACATCGAGAAACCGTTGGTGTTGAGGCTGCGATAGGCTCCAGCCGAATTTTCCAGGACGACGATGGACTCGTTTCGCCCCTCATGCCGGTAGATGACTTCATCTTTCGGTCCTGCGTGAAACGAGTAACGGTTCATCAAGAAATCCGAAGGCAGCAACCACCACAGCGCCGACAAGCCGACCGACACCGCTAGCGCCGGCCGCAAGAGCCGGTACTCGCTCTGCCGCCACAGCAAGAACGCGCCCGAAAGAATCGTCAGCCCCGAGACGAGCATCAGGCTCTTCTGAACGCCGATGAAAGGAGTCAGCAAGAATCCCTGTAGAATCGTCCCCGCGACCGCTCCGAACGTGTTGAACATATAGAGACGCCCAACCTCTCGGCCGACTGTCCGGAAGTAGCGCTGGCAAAATGCGTTGACGAGCGGGAATGCCCAACCCATGAAGAACGCCGGAAGGCCGACGACCAGTGTCACCATGGCCAGGCTAAACGCGTAGCCCACGTGGTAGCGGCTGGATTCAGAGACAAAATTTTTCACGATCCAGTCGACGGCGGCAAAGTAGTCAACGCTGTTGATGAAGAAGATCGTCGCCAGCGCCGTGCATCCGAGCGCCATCTGGCTCAGGGCAAACAGGGCCAGCGGTGATCTCCTTTCGGAGATCAGTCGGCTACTGGCGAAGCTCCCAGCGACGAAGCCCAGCAGTACGATCGTGAGGACGGCACTCAAGACAGCGCGGTAGCCGAGGAGATAGGACGCCAGCACCCGAAACCAGATGACTTCCAGCGCCATCCCGCAGAAGCCGCTGATTGCGAATGTGGCGGTGGCAAATGTGAGGAGGATCCGATCGGTGCCCCAGCTGTCCGGCCGCGGAATCGGGGCGCTGGATTGCTCCGCCGCAAAACTCGCGACCCGGCGGCTGCGTCGGCCCAGGAGGACCCACCCCAACGCAGCGACCAGTAGGTTCAGCGAGCACGCCACGGCTCCGGCTCCCAACACTCCGAGGATCCGGATGAACGCGTAATCGGCCAGAAAGCAGCCGAACGCGGCGCCCAACGTGTTGAACATGAACAAGAAGCCGATCCGCTTGCCAACGTTTTTGTCGACCGAAGAAACCAGCTTCGACAGCAGCGGCAGCGTGCCTCCCATCAAGAAGGTGGACGGCGTCAGCAGTGCGAATGAAATAACGAAGCGCCACAGATTCGTCGCCGGGGACAGATGGAAGAAGCCGTCTTCGGACACGGCGGGCTGATACCATGAAATCGTGGCGGATAGCGCGTAGAGCTTCGGGATGACCCAGATGGTGCAAACTCCGAGCGCCCCAATCAACAACTCGAACACGCAGTACGCGACGATGAGTTGGCGAGGTGTCTTCAAATAGCGGTCGGCCAGAGAGCCGACGCAGAGGCTCCCGATGCCGAGCCCGAACATGAAGACGGAGAGCGTCGTGGCGACGGCGTAATCCGTGTTCCCGAATACGAGCCCCAATTGCCTGGCCCAGACGATCTCGTAGACCAGACCGCTAATGCCGGAAAGAAAGAAAAGCAGATAGACGACGGGCGCCGGGATGGCTCTCCTCGGTGAGTGCACGGCATGCCCGTCTTGTGAGGAAATGGTCACGGATCGCTTTCAGCCGGCACGCTCGCGATACTCGGCTACGGTGCGGCGCACCAACGGGAGCAATGCCTCTGCGCCCCCGCCGCCCTTTTGCACGATGCGCTGCGCGTGGGCGGTCAGGAACTCCCGCTCACTCGTACTCAGCTCCTTGGCGGTCAACACGACAACTGGCACTTCGCAGGTGGCCTGGTTTGCGCGCAGCCGCTCCATGAACTCGAAGCCGTGCATCACCGGCATCATCAAATCGAGCAGAATCAAATCCGGACAATGATCCGCCACGCGCTCGAGGCCCTCCTGCCCATTGGCAGCCTCGGTCACCTCCCAGCCGGCCGAAGTGAGGGCGCGCACCACCACTTGTCGCGAGGCGTCGTCGTCCTCCACCACCAGCGCGTGACCCTGGCTGCCTCTCACGAGTGCGCTCGCCAGTTCGAGCAGGCGGCTCCGATCGACTGGCTTCGTAAGGTATTCCGACGCGCCGAGGGAATACGCCATGCGCTCGTCGTCGACCACGGTGACCATGGCCACCGGGATCCCCTGAAGCGCGGGATCCGACTTCAACTCGCGCAACACCGCCCAGCCATCCATGCCGGGCATCATCACGTCGAGCAAGATGAGTGAAGGCGAGAGTTCCCGGGCCAGCGCCAGGCCCTCCTCGCCTCCGGGTGCGGTAGCCACGGCGTGCCCGTCGTCTTCGAGGGTGCGGCGGAGCACGTCTCGCGAATCGGCGTTGTCATCGATGACGAGCACGGGGTGAGTGGCCGCGCTGGGCTGGATGCTCTCCGTCCCCTCACCCTCGGATTCGGTGGCCGCCTCGATACTGGCTGGCAACGAAAGAGTGAAGGTCGAGCCCTCCCCCACTACGCTCTCGAGCGAGATGTCGCCGCCCATCATCTGCGCAAAGCGTCGACTGATCGCAAGCCCGAGCCCCGTGCCCCCGTAGTTGCGCGTGGTGTGGTCCTCGGCCTGAGAGAACTCCTCGAAGATGCTCTCGAGCTTGTCCGGCGGAATGCCAATCCCCGTGTCCGCCACCGCAAACACCAGCCGCTCGCCTGGATCGCGCCGCGCCGACAAAGTGATGGTGCCGGCCTCGGTGAACTTGGCCGCGTTCGAGAGCAGGTTGAAGAGCGCCTGTCGCACCTTGGTGACGTCGGCGTGCATCGCACCGAGGTTCGACTCGAAGCGCGTCACCAGCCGGCTCGACTTCTCCTCCACCAACGGTGTCACGGTGGCGACGACGTCCTCCAACAGCTGTCTTACTTCGAAGTGCTCGAGGTAGAGATCCATCCGACCAGCCTCGATCTTCGACAGGTCCAGGACGTCGTTGATCAGCGCCAGCAGGTGTTTCCCCGATGCGTTGATCTTGTTCAGGTCCGGAACGTGCTCCCCCTGACCCTCATCATCCATGTCCTCGGCAATCATCTCGCTGTAACCGATGATCGCATTGAGCGGAGTGCGCAGTTCGTGGCTCATGTTGGCGAGGAACGAACTCTTGGCGCGATTGGCGGTTTCGGCTTCGCTGCGGGCGCCCTCGAGTTGCTCGGTGCGTTCGGCCACGACCCTCTCGAGGTCGTCGCGGTGTGCCTGGAGTTCGCGTTGGGCCGTTTGCCGCATTTCGATCTCGCTGCGCAATGCTTCGTTGCTGCTCGTGATCTCGTGCGCACGCCGGGCCGATCTCTGCGCGAGTACGGCCGCCACTACGGTCGCCAACGCCAGCAGCACGCCGACGATCAACATGGCTGTGGCCAGCAAGGAGAGCGATGTCAGTTCCCGGTACTGGGACTGGATCCGCAGACTCTCCGCCGAGAGCGCCTGCCAGAAGCAGATCGTCGCCGTCAAGATGCCCAGGCCGGCGGGCGCCGGAAGCCAGTCGGGCATCCAGGAGTCTTCGCCCAGATCGCGGCTCCAAACCCAAAATAGTGTTCCGCTGCTGACCAGCATGAAACCCACCGCGGTGTGAATGGCCATCCGCGTCAGATTGCCCCAACCGTAGGCCGTCTCGAGGTGGGTGAGATAACCCGAGAGCGCAACAGTGCTGAGCCCGAATGCGAGCGAGACCAACACCACGCGCAGCAGCGAGCGACTGCGCGAAGTCCAGCACTGCGGCGACCACGCCACTGCCAATCCCACCAGCAAGAAGCACATGGCGGTATTCGGCGCCATCCGTCCTGGATGCGATGTCGCGGTGGTGATGTCGTGCTTCATGAAGAATTCGTCGATGTGAAGGTCGATCTGCGCGACGTACTCCACGAGGGTGAGTGCGCCGATCAGCGCGGCGAGCGCGCCCACGACGACCGCTGCGCGCCTGTGCTCGACGATCAACAACAGCAATGCCGCACCCGAGAGCACGAAGCCGAGTGCCGTGTTGTACTGCATGGGAACGAACTGGGGCAGCACCTGGATCAGCGTCCGGTTCCCGGTGTACCAGCCGACGATCACCACGAGCCCGAGCAGCAGTGTGGCACCGCCAAAGACGAGACTGGCGATCCGAAGGCCCCGAGCGGGCCCGACCCTGGCATGGTCAGAAGCGGAGGCGACAGGCATGGCGGGAAGTGTATCCGGCCGAAACGGGCCCTGCGGCCCCTTTCCCGCATTTTCGCGCGAGCGGTAAGAGCCCGTCCGTCGACGATCGGGATGCGATCGACGCGTCAGCCTGCTTGCGGCTTAACTAAAGACTTCGCGCCCTAGATCTTCCTCAGGCTGCGACTGGGCGACGCGCTCGGGTCGGTACATTTCGGTTCGCCCGTTCAAGAATGCGCCGCGTTCGACCTGAAACGCGGGGGCCTTGACGTCGCCGTGAAGTCGGCCGGTTGCGTGAATGACGACTTCTCGAGAAGCGGTTACATCGCCGACAACGGCGCCGTGAATGATCACGATCCGCGCCTGAATGTCCCCGGTGACACTCGCGCGTTCGTCGACGGTCACCGTCTTACGAGCCTTGATGCGGCCGCGAAAATCTCCTTGAATCCGCAGTGAGTTCTCGACCGCGAGCGTCCCCTCAACCTCGCACCCCTCGTGGATGAGGGCGGTGTGCTCCTCCTCGACCGGAGGCTTCGGGGCCTCCTCGGCGGTGACCCCTCGCCGGCTAAACCGGCGCCCAACCTCGAGTTTCTCCCAGCCTGAACCGATCGTCGCCATGCGCGTTTTCCTTTCAAAACGGGGGTCTTCCAATACGAGCTGCGCCGCCGAGAGGGATATCGGCGGGCCGGCTCGCGCGCTTGAATACGGCATCCGAACGATGCTCGAGCGGGAGGTGCCGGTGCGAAGCGGATGTGGGCCAAAGTTGGGCCCAAGCCCGGCTCTAGAAGCCTGATCGTCGCGCGCCGACGCCTGTCAGACCTTGGCAAGGGCCTGGTCGATGTCCTCGAGGATGTCGTCGATGTGCTCGATGCCGATTGAGAGCCGCACATAACCCGGCGTCACACCCGACGCCAGCAACTCCTGTTCGTTGAGCTGGCTGTGGGTGGTGCTGCTCGGGTGGATCGCCAGGCTGCGGGTGTCACCGATGTTCGCCACGTGATACAGCAGTTTCAAATGATCGATGAAAGACTGGCCCGCGACCTTTGCGCCGTCCAACTCCATTCCGACGAGGCCCCCATAACCACCCGACAGATGGGCGTCGGCCCGCCGCCGCGCCTCTCCCTCTTGCTGGCTCGGGTGGATCACCTTGGTGACCTTCGGGTGCTGAGCGAGGTGCGCGGCCACGGCCGTCGCGTTTTCCGAGTGCCTCTGCATGCGCAGCACCACGGTTTCGATTCCCTGCAGAAACATGAATGCGTTGAACGGCGACATGCAGGCGCCGGCGTCGCGCAGGAGTGTCACGCGGGCCTTGAGCGCATAGGCGATCGGCCCGAGGGGCTTGGCGGCCTCGAGCCACACCGCGCCGTGGTATCCCGGGTCCGGGCGGGTCAGCACCGGGAAGCGCTCTTTGTGGGCCTCCCAGTCGAAGTTTCCACCGTCGATCAGGATGCCTCCGATCGAGGTGCCGTGACCGCCGAGGTATTTGGTGGTGGAGTACACCGTCACCGCGGCTCCGTGTTCGAAGGGCCGACATAGGATCGGCGCTGCGGTGTTGTCCATGATCAACGGAATCCCGAGCTCGCGCCCGATGGCCGCCACCTCGGCGATGGGGAACACCTCGAGCTTCGGGTTCGGCAGCGTCTCGCCGTAGTAGGCGCGCGTGCGATCGTCGCTGGCCTTGCGGAATGCCTCGGGATCGCTCGGATCGACGAAGCGCACCTCGATGCCCATGTCGCGCATCGTCACGTTGAAGAGATTCCAGGTTCCACCATAGATGTGTGTCGAGCAGACGAAGTTGTCGCCAGACTGCGAGAGATTCTGGATCGAGTAAAGCGACGCCGCCTGGCCGGAGGCGAGAGCCAGCGCAGCCGCCCCGCCCTCCATCGCGGTGAGGCGCTGCTCGAGAACGTCCGTGGTCGGATTCATGATCCGCGTATAGATGTTCCCGAGTTCCGAGAGTGCGAACAGATCGGAGGCGTGCTGCGCGTCGCGAAACTGGTAGCTGGTGGTCTGATAGATTGGCACGGCAACGGCGCCCGTGGTGGGGTCAGCCCGGTAACCCGCGTGTAGTGCCTTCGTCTCGGTGCGATGAGCCATTCGCCGGCCCTCCTCGTTTTTGGCGGATTCGCAGTCTACCACTTCAGCCGCGCGGTGGAGCAAGTGGGTCCCGCCCGACGCTGAGTCGGATGGGAAGATCAGCGCCGCATGTTCGGCAGACTGCTCAGATCGAAGGGCGCGTCGTGGTAGAGATCCTTGATCCAGTTGGCGAACAGCAAGAACGCGTAGGTACGCCAACGGTTTACCGGCGGCAACAGGGGATCGTCGCTGGGAAAGTAGTGAACTGGAAGCTTGGTCCCGAGACCTTCCCGAAGGTCGCGCTCGTACTCGTTGGCCAGCGTATCCGCATCGTACTCCAGGTGATTGAGCACGAAGACGTCCTTGGTGGCATCGTCGAGAACCAGGGCGACACCGGCATCTGGCGCCCGAGCCAGTACGGATAGGTTGGGCACCGCATCGATGTCCTCCACCCGATTTTCCGTAAAGCGCGACACCGGCATCGGAAAGCGATCAGTGAAGCCAGCCAGCAATCCGACGCGCTGCCTGCCGGGATCCAGTGCGTGATCGAACACACCAAACAGTTTCTCCGGCAGCTCGAACTTGTCCACACCGTGCAGGTGATACAGAAGGGCCTGCGCGCCCCAGCAGGTGCCGAGGCGCCGCAAGACGTGGCTGCTCGACCAATCGATGATCTCACCCAGCTCGGACCAGTAGTCCACCTTTTCGAAGTCGATCGTCTCGACCGGTGCTCCGGTGACGATGAATCCGTCAAAGAATTCGTCCCGCACGTCGGGCAACCGGCGGTAGAACTGCAGCAGGTAATCCGCGGGGGTGTTCTGCGGCTGGTAACTGGCCGTGGTCATCAGCGTGAGTTCGATCTGCAGAGGTGTGTTGCTCAGCAGCCGCGCAAACTGGATCTCCGTCTCCTTCTTCTTGGGCATGAGATTGAGCAGCAGGATCTTGAGCGGCCGGATGTCCTGATGTATCGCGCTCTCCTGGTCGATGATCTCCACACCCTCGTGTTCCAGCTCGGTGCGCGCCGGCAGCTTGTCGGGAATCTTGATCGGCATTCTGGCGGCCTACTGCCTCCCCCGCTCTCGCGGAAATTTGGCCCCCAAGGCTACACAGTGCGACCGGTCGGGTCCATCCCCGTCGAGTCTCCAGCGGGAAGGCCCGAAATCGGCCCGAGAATCGGCGGCGGCGATGCGCGGCCCAGCGAATCCTGTATGGTTGGCCGCCTTATGAAAGTGCGGATCGGCCGAAGTTGCACACTCCGAGAAGGAAACAGAAGAGGGGCGATGTCGCGCCTACTGGCGGCAATTTCACTCTCGCTCGTTGCAACGCTCGCCAGCCAGCCGGTTGGCGCCGAAGGGTTCGATCGCTGGAGCGATACCGCGCACTACGAGTTCGAGTATCGCGTCGATCTGGGCTCGATCGAATCGAGCGAGGGACAGAGCGGACGCCTCTGGCTGCCCATGCCGGCGGACACGCGCGATCAGCAGGTTCTTTCCGTCGTCGTCGAGTCGCCGCTTCCCCATCGCGAGCAGCGCGACGCACTCGGCAATCGCGTCGCGTACATCGACTGGGAGGGGAAGGCTCCGCAGGGTGAGGTCGTCTTCCGCTACACGATAAAGCGCATGCCGTCCTCGGGCATTCCGATGGATGCCATCTCCGCACCGTACGACGAGCCCGCTCGCTACCTGCAGCCAACCCGGAAGATCCCCCTCGATGGAGTAATCGCCCAGCTCGGCGCCCAGGAGGCCCAAGGGCAATCGAGCGACGCGGCCAAGATTCGCGCCTTCTACGATTACGTCTACACCAATATGCGATACGCGAAAAACGGAACCGGCTGGGGACAGGGCGACGCCATCTGGGCGTGCACGGAGAAATACGGCAATTGCACCGATTTCCATTCGCTCTTCATGGGCATGGCGCGCAGCCAGGGTATCCCGGCGCGCTTCGCGATCGGCTTTCCGATCCCCCACGACCGCACAGAGGCCGAGATCGGCGGCTACCACTGCTGGGCGGAAGCCTGGGATCCCGCGCGCGGTTGGGTGCCAATGGACGCGAGTGAAGCCTGGAAGAGCCAGCAGGCCGACGCTTATTTCGGAAAGCTGCCCAGTGATCGCATCGTGTTCACGATCGGACGCGACCTGGTGTTGAATCCCGAACAGCAAGGTGATCCGCTCAACTACTTCATATACCCCTACGCCGAGGTGTCGGGCCGGCCCGTCGAGGGCATCGAAACGAGCTTCCGCTTCCGTCGCGTGGAAGGCCCAGTCACAGCGCAGACGGGGGCTCCGAAAACGAAGGCCGGCGGTCTCCCGCTTCCGGGAGACACGCCGGCCTCGTGATTCGATCATCGTCCGGCAGATACCGGCTCGATGATGGGCTCGATCTAGGCGGCGTACTTTCGCTTGGCCTGGATCTTCCCGTTCCGTCCCTTGATCTTGAGTACGCCACCCGCGCGCTTGGCGAGTGAACGGCCCTTGCGCACCGCAGTTTCCTTCTTCCGGTGCGTGCTCTCGGGGCTCTTCTTGCCCTCGCGCTGGACCATCCAACCATCTTCGTGACTGCGAACGACGAACGACTTCTTCTTCAGCATTTCTTCCTCCAATTGGCTCCTTACACGGAGAGGTGGAGCCGTGGATATAATCGACCGACAGAAGCACACTCTAAAGAAAAAGCGACACCGACAGGGGTCAGATGGGAGCAACTCTTGCGCGGCAATCGGCAACTCACGCGCAACTCCTGCTAAATCTGGGGCCAGACGGTCGCCAGGCGCCGGAACGTGCTCCTGAATGGAGGAGGCGGCAGAACTCGCAAACAGGCGATCTGCACTTGCCCACCCGCGCACCTGCGCGTGAGGACTTCTAACGGGCGCGTCGAGGCGTACAGCCTCGCTGCCTTGCTTCGCAAAGTGGCGTCAAATACTCGTCTTCAGCCAGTTCACGAACAACTGCACCCATTGGGCGGTGCCATCTTCTTCTCGCCCCACACCGAAACCATGGCCGCCTTTGGGGAACAGGTGCATCTCGACGGGTACTTTATGTTCGACACATTTCTCAGCGTAGAGCGTTGACTCTCTCACGTTGCAGACATCGTCATCATAAGCATGTGCCAAGAATGCCGGCGGCGCATCTTTGGAAACCAGATTGAGCAGTGTGTTCTGGGCGACTTCCTCATCGGTCAGCTTTCGGTGGTAGAGGCTCTCTTCCAGCCACTTCCGGTTTTCGGCATTGAGATCTGTGACGCCGTAGATGAGTCCGGAGAAACTTGGGTTCTCTTCTTCATCGTCGCTTTTCCAAAGACTCGCAACCGTCGCAAGATGACTGCCCGCTGAAAAACCCATCACGCCGAGCTTGTCTTTTTCGAACCCGTATTTTCCCGAGTGTGTCCGCAGCAGCTTGAGCGCTCTGCGGGTATCGGAGAGAGGAACCAGGTGGGGCTGGTCTGAAGATTCCGTTCTGGGCAGCCTGTACTTCAAGACCGCAGTCGTGATGCCCTGCCCGGCCAGGATCTTGGCCAGATCGTGCCCCTCATGATAAATCGCGACGAGTGTGTAGCCGCCACCTGGAAGCAGAATGACCGCCCTGCGTGAATTCTCGCCTTCTGCTTTGTAAACGGTGAGTGTGGGCTCGGTAATGTCGTATGCGCAAACAACATCGAAGGAAGACACCTTCTCGTATTCTTTGAGATCGTTTTCCTTGTAGTAGGGCTTTTCCTGCCCTTCCCAGAGTTTGTAGACATCTTGGGCCTTGCCTTCACCGCACAGGAACAGGGTCAGAAACGTTGCGATGATTCGAGCCGCTGGTTTCATATTGACCTCCCGCGAGGAATATAGGTTGATTCTGAAGGGGTATAAATCCCGAACCGGCTTGCGGTCATCCTCGGCGCGCTTTTTCCCTTGTAGCCGGCCGTGCGCACCCCTAGTCTCGGGTGCGAGGAGCCTCCGTTGAGACCCGCTGTCCTGAAGTGGGAAGGATCCGCACTCGTCATCGCTGCGAGCTGCGTGCTCGGCCTCGTACTCGCGACGCCACCCCTGGCTTCGTCTCGCGCGAATCAAGAAATTGTCGAAGTCGCGAATGCCACCTACGCAATCCAGGACCGCTGCATGACGTGTCATGCAGCATCCGTCGAGGGGTACTTCCCAACCGACGGCCCCGTCGCCGAAAGCTTCCACACCCCTTCGTTGATCAAAGCACACCCGGTTACAGAGATGGGTTGCGCGGTGTGTCACGGCGGGAATCCGCTCTCCACGGAGAAGAAGCGAGCCCACGGCCTCGAAGAGGATGAAAGAACACCGCTGTTCACCGGACTTCACACGCAGAGCCGCTGCGTTCGTTGTCATCAGGATACGGAGCTTCCGGGCGCTGAATTTCTCGAGCGGGGGCTCGCGCTCATCGATGATCGCGCCTGTTTCGCTTGCCACCTGATTCCGGGCGGAGAACAGCGGGAGCGCGTGGCGCCGACGCTCGGGAATATTGCATCGAAGGTGCACCCCGAATGGATCGTGAATTGGCTCACCGATCCCACGTCTTATTTTTCGGGCGCCCGCATGCCCAACTATTACCTGACGGATGAGCAGGCGACGGCCATCACGAGCTATCTCGTTTTATCGCTCTCCGAACCGGTGCAAGAGTCACCCAGCCAAGCACCCGAATATGCAGAGAAGCTCGACCGCACAGAAGCGCGGCGCCTGCTGAAGCAATCGGCATGTCTGGATTGCCATCGCATGCGTGGGACCGGCGGCTCCCCGGGGATCCGCGCACCCGACCTGAGCCGGATCGGCGATAAGGTGCGGGTGCCCTGGCTCGTCGAGTGGTTGCAGGGCCCCCAGCATCTGCAACCGGGAGCGGGGATGCCCTCCTTCCGCTTCACCGAGGCCGAGGCCACCACACTTGCGCGCTACCTCGCGGAGACCTTGACCACGCGCCGCAAGGCAAAAGATCCCGCGAGGACGAAGGTCGCCGTCGATCCGTCGCTCAGCGAAGCGGGGAAGGTGTTGGTGAACGGCCTGGGCTGCATGAACTGCCACGGTGGCCCGGGTGAGAAACCCGAATTCAAGCTGGGGCCCGATCTCCGGCAGATCGGTAATCGCGACGTCCGGGGCCTCTACTGGGCCAGCATGGGGCAGGATTGGAACATGCGCCTCGAGAGCTATCTGCGAACGAAAGTCTCTACGCCGCGGGCGTTCAACAAGAACCATCTGATGCCGAATTACCAATTCGCACCCGACGAGGTGGAGGCCATCATCGTCGCGCTGATGAGTTTCGCGGAGAATCCCGTCCCCGAAGCGTCAAGGTTCAGCCTCGTCCCAGACGTGCCTGCCCTGCAGCCGCCGACCGGCCCCGCGGCCGTCGTCTTCCAGCGCTACCAGTGTCTCCAGTGTCACTCGCTGCGCGGGCGCTTCGGAAGCCTGGCGCCCGACCTCGGCTGGGAGGGCGACAAAGTCCAGCGCGACTGGCTCGTAGATTTCCTGGAGGAGCCCTACCTGATTCGGCCAGCGATCAATGTGCGAATGCCGAATTTCGGGATGACCAACGAGGAAGCCCAACTCGCGGCCGATTTCATCGACTCCACCTGGTGGGATGATGAGGTCCCGCCCGACCCGTTCTCCGGAAAGGCTCCCGATCCCGAGCTCGTCGAACACGGCAAGGAGCTGTTCGTGGACGACTACTCGTGTCTCGATTGCCACCAGGTCGGCGAAGAGGGAGAGGTGGACGGGCCCGTCCTCACCGATATCGGGAGTCGACTGCAACCGGGCTGGATCTACCAATGGATACTCGATCCACAGCGTTTCTATGAAAACGACATGGACAGTCCCGAAGCGACCCCTGAAGACGCGCTGGCACTCACCGCCTACGTGATCACGCTTCAGGATCAGACCGACAACTGAAAAACGCGAACCCGGCAATATTCGCGTTTCGCGACTTGACGCAGCGGAATGCGGAGGGCCATCATCGAATCCGCACCCACCGGATTGGAGGTCCCGACTGTGACGCGAATCATCTCTCGAGCTTGCAGCGCAAGCACCTGGACCCCGCGTAGCATGACCGCCGTTCTTGCCATCGCGATGCTCTGCTCCGCATGCGCCCATACGCCGAGTATGGGCTGGACCCCGATTCAGTCGGGGATCTTCAACCCCGCCCAGCTCTTTTCGGAAGAGACCGATGTGTACGGCCTGCGGCTCAGTCTGCCGTATACGAGAAATGCGGACCTGTACGGGATCGACTTCGGAATCACCAGTACGACGGAATCGTTGACCGGCATTCAGGCCAACTTCCTCTTCAACGGAGCCCGAGAGGCTACTGGTCTTCAGATGACCACTTTCCAAAATGTATCGACCAACGCCACGGGTTTCCAATTCAGTGGGATCAATACAGTAGAGGAAAGCTTCACCGGATTTCAGCTGGGTGTTTTCGTGAACAGCGCCGAAGACGTCAAGGGCGTCCAACTCGCGGGAATACACAACCGAGCCGAACGCGTCGTCGGTGTTCAGATCACCTCCCTGGTCAACGAAACCAACGACCTCAAGGGTCTGCAAATCGGGGCACTGAACTTCAACGGGAATGGCTTCCTGCCGTTCTTCCCAATCTTTAATTTCGGCTGGGGAAGCGACAGCGACGACGACGAGAAATAGAGCGAAAGCGAATCCGTAGCGGGAGCGCCTCTATCCCTACGACCGCACCACCCGGCGCTCGTCCCGCTTTTGAGGCGGGCGAATCTGAAATTGGGATCGGCCATACAGCCGTGTCTGTGCGAAAGTGATTCGTTTAGCCAGGGCACGTCTCGCGTGAAATGCCGAGCCTGACGTGCGCCTAGCCGCCTAGCGCTCGCTCGTACGCGTCGGGATTGAAGCCGCGAATCAGTCGCCGCCGACACTGAGCACCGGGACGCTCTTGCTCCCCGAGACTTCCGCCAACTCGTCACCATAACGCGGTACATCGACGTCGCGCAGGTCGTAGGCGACGTTGTGCTCGTCGAGCCAGCGCCTGGCTTTTTTGCAGTACCCACACCAATCGGCGTAATAGAGAACGACGCCCCCCTTGCGCCGCGAGGCGCGCCGCTTGATTGGCTCATATTTCGCAGGCGGTTGCGGGGCGCGCTTCGGAGCTGTGATTTTTGTCCACACGGGATCGCCTTCGAGCGCGATCTCACCGATCAGGTTGCGGTACTGCATCGGCACCCGATCGAGACTCTGGACGATGTGCAGCTGGCCACCATCATCGGTGTACTTGTAGTAGACGCGCCCTTCTTCGGCGCCCACATCGTTGGCCCCGAACGCAAGAGCGGCGAAAAGGACACACGCGGCCAGGAAGTAACCGCACTGCGATCCGCGTCGAGCACACGCAGATGCAATCATGTGGGAAGCCTACGCATACATGTTGGATCGGCAGAATCACAGCGATGCTGAACCGGCGTCGAAAAGCGGCAGCTACTGTGCAACTTGGAACCTGTCGTCCGCGCCCGAGCCGCCTAACGATTACCAAGAATCTGAAATATCCCGATTCGCTTGGCGGTGACGGCCGGCCAGGCCGCGAAAGCACGGTCGATGGTAACGATCAACCAGCAGTTATCCGTGCGGACATGATCATCCACGGCGCCTACCCGTGAGGGGCCTCTTCCTCATTGCTGGGCGAGCCCAGCGCCGCGTGGGCCGCGGCGAGCCGGGCGATCGGAACGCGAAACGGCGAGCAGGAGACGTAGTCCAGTCCCAACTCGTGGCAGAGCGCGATGCTCTTGGGATCTCCGCCGTGTTCTCCGCAGACGCCAATTTCAAGATCGGGACGCGTCTCGCGACCGAGCTTCACGGCGATCTCCATCAGCTTTCCGACACCGGCGGCGTCGAGCGTATGGAAGGGGTTCTCGGGAATGATCCTGTTGCCCACGTAGTGCAGCAAGAAGCCGCGCTCGGCGTCGTCTCGTGAGATGCCGAAGACAGTCTGGGTCAGGTCGTTGGTGCCGAAGGAGAAGAACTCGGCGCAGCGAGCCATTTCGTCGGCAGTCAGCGCTGCCCGCGGAAGCTCGATCATCGTGCCAAAGCGGTATTCGATTTCGACGCCCTGTTCGGCCATTACGGCCTCGGCTTCCGCTCGAAGCAGCTTCTCCTGCACTTCGAGTTCGCGAGCGTGCATCGTGAGCGGGATCATGATCTCTGGGTGGACATCCACGCCGTCCTTCGCGCAGGCGCAGGCCGCCTCGAAGGTGGCGCGGACCTGCATCTGTGTCAGCTCGGGAACCAGGATTCCCAGGCGCACTCCGCGCGTCCCCAGCATTGGGTTGACCTCTCGCAGTGCTTTCACGCGCCGCAGGAAGTCCTGTTTGATTCGAACCTGATCGAGCGCCTCGTCGATCTCACTCATGGTGTTGAAGTGCTGCAGCCGCATCTTCAGGTCGGCCAGGTCTTGCACCAACTCATCATGAGAGGGCAAGAATTCGTGCAGCGGGGGATCGAGCAAGCGAATGATCACCGGATAGCCGGCCATCGCCCTGAAGAGCCCCTCGAAGTCGCCGCGTTGGAGCGGAAGGAGTTCGTCGATCGCATCGTTTCGTTCGCTGTGGTATTTGGCCAGGATCATCTTCTGCACGATCGGCAGTCGGTTCTTATCGAAGAACATGTGTTCGGTTCGACACAAGCCGATCCCCTCGGCTCCGTATTCGCGCGCGCGCTCCGCGTCCTGGGGCGAATCGGCGTTGGCCCTGACGCCGAGCGTGCGAATTCCGTCGGCCCAACCCAGGATCTTCAGCAGGTAGGGATTCTTGAGATCGGGCACCACGGTCGGCAACTTGCCCAGGCGGACTTCACCGCGGCTGCCATCGATCGAAATCCAGTCGCCTTCCCGGATGACTTCGTCGCCGATCGTCATCTGGCGATCGTCGAAATCGATCTGCAGAGCCTCGACACCGACGACAGCCGGCTTTCCAAATTGCCGGGCGACGACCGCGGCGTGACTGGTGCGACCGCCCCGGGCGGTGACGATGCCCTTGGCGGCGAGCAGGCCGTGTATGTCGTCGGGCTTCGTTTCGGGACGCACCATGACCACGTCCTTGCCCTCGTCGGCCCAGCGGCGGGTCGTGTCTGCGTCGAAGGCCACCATGCCTATGGCCGCCCCCGGAGATACGTCGAGCCCCTTTGCGATCGGCTTGTGGGCCTTCGCTACGGCGGGGTCCAGCTGCGGGTGAAAGAAGAAATCGAGTTGCTCGGGCTGGACGCGCCGCACCGCCTCCTCTTTGGTGATCAGCTCTTCTTCCACCATGTCAGCTGCAATCCGAACCTCGGCCTGCGCGGTCCGCTTGCCGTCGCGCGTCTGGAGGATCCACAGCTTGTCGTGTTCGATGGTGAACTCCATGTCCTGCATGTTGCGATAGTGGGTCTCCAACTTGCGCGCGATCTCCACCAGCTCCTCGTAGATGTCTGGCATCTCGCTATTCAAAGTGGTCAAAGGGAGGGTCTGACGGATGCCGGCCACGACATCCTCACCCTGGGCGTTGAGGAGAAAATCCCCCTCGAGTTCGTGCGCCCCGGTCGAGGCATTGCGGGACATGGCCACACCGGTGCCCGAATCGGAGCCCAGGTTGCCAAACACCATCCTCTGGATGGTGACCGCGGTCCCCAGATCGTGAGGAATACCGGCCGCGTTGCGGTAGTCGGTGGCCCGCTTGCTGTTCCACGACTTGAAAACGGCTGCGGTCGCCAGCTTCAGCTGCTCGTAGGGGTCGGACGGAAACTCGGTTCCCGTGTAGCTACGCACGATCCCCTTGAACTTCTCGGTCAGGATGCGCCAGTCATCGCCCGAGAGATCTGTGTCCTTTTTCACGCCCGCCGCTTCGCGGTGCGCGAGGATCATGGCTTCGAAAACCTCGCCCGGAACGTCGAACACAACGGTGCCGAACATCTGAACCAGCCGCCGATAGAGATCGTAGGCGAACCGCGAATCACCCATATCGGCGACCATGCCCGCGGCGACCTCGTCGTTGAGACCGATGTTGAGGATGGTATCCATCATCCCAGGCATCGAGAACTTGGAGCCGGAGCGACAGGACACGAGCAGTGGATTGTCCGACGCGCCGAATTTCTTGCCGCTGACGCTCTCGATGGCTTCGATCTGTTCGAGCTCTTGCTCCCACATCTGCGCCGGGAACACCTCGTCGCCCTCCAGAAAGGCGTTGCAGGCCTCCGTCGTCACGATGAAGCCCGGCGGGACAGGCACCCCCAGGCGGGACATGTCCGCAAGATTTGCTCCCTTACCGCCTAGCAACGCCCGGACGTTCTCCCACGAGCCTCCCGCGAGTGCTTCGGCCTGCTCCACTTCGCTGAACGGGTAGACCCACTTGGTTGCTCGGGGCATCGGTGCTCCTCCTATCTCAAGTGTGGAAAGCCGCCAGTCGGCAGGCGTCTCGCCACTCCTCAACGCTACTCAACGGAATACCTGTGATTGGGTACCGCGAAACAACCGGCTGACATGGAACGGCGGTTGCCAACACCTCGATCTCACGTGGACGAGGCCGGGGCGGCGAGACAAGATCGCTTCGACGACCAGTCGCACTGGACTTCGCAGATTGCTCGGTGCAGAGCCGCACGGCCGCACTCCTTCAACCCCCTCCGCCAGCCTCTCTACTTTACAGAATCCTGGGCTCTCGGACGCGAGAACTCCGCAGTTTCAATCATTTATCCTCGGCTGGTCGGCAGGCTGGAATTGCAGTTTCGGGGAGGCAATATTCATGTCATCCATGCAGCGTGAAAACCGAACGCGGCCCGCTTAGGGCGGAGTTTACGGGGGCGAGAGCATGTATGCTTACGAGATGGACCGCGATCGAGCCGACCAGACTGTCGCGCGCCTCAGCGCTGCGCTCTCCGAGTCGCTCGCGGTGATCACGCAGCTCTTTTTGCACGCGTCGATCCTCAAGGCTCGAGGGCATCCGCTCGCACCGCGCTACTACCAGGAGTGGGTCGACACCATGCGCCGCTCCGACAATCTCCTCCAGGGCATCCTCGCCCTGGGCGGGCGGCCAGCGTCGCGCGAACCGGCGCGCCTGAACCTGGGTCGCGAACCCCGGCGCATCCTCGAGCTCGACATCGCCCTGGGCGAGCGCTGGGTCGCAGCCCTCGAAGCGACCGCAGCGGACTGCGCGGCCGAGGGATCGGATGAAACCGCTTCGATGCTGAGAGAGCTGCTCGACGCCGAGAGCGCTTCGCTGGATTGGCGCCGCAGCCAGCAGGACGCATTCGAAAACGGGGGCGACGAATCCGCACCCTCCCCCTCCGTCGACGGTGCCTTCATCGATGCGCTCAACGACGTGCTCCGCGCCGAACTCTCGGCCATCACCCAGGCCTACTACCACGGACAGCTATTCGAGACGTGGGGCGCCGAAAAGCTCGGTGAGTTCATGGCGAAAGAGACGTGGGAGAAAACGTGGCGCTCGCTCGATCTGACCAAGCACTTGCTCGCCACCGGGGGGCACCCGGCAGAAGACGGGCACGGCCAGCTCCGCATCGGGCATGACATCGGCGAGATCCTCGACCGCGACCGCGAGTTCGTGGATTCGCAGCTCACAGCGCTCGACACCGCACTCGAGCGGTGCGATTCCACACGCAACCCGGAGATCCACGACCTGCTGTCGCGGATGCAAGAAGGCGAGCAAGACCACGCCGATTGGATCGCGGCGCAGATCGACGAGATCGCGCGCCGCAGCACAGACGACTCCCGCGGATAGGTAACTCAAGCCCCGTTTTCGCCGAGCTGCGGCTAGGTTGCGGAGTGATTTGATAATGGCAAGCAACGACAAGAATGGGTTTTGCGTCCCATACACCGTTCGCAACACACCCGACAAGGGGCGGGGTGTATTCGCCGAAGCACCGATACGCAAAGGAACGATCTTGTGGCATTTCGTGCGCGGACAGTATGCAGTGTATGACGAGCGCTCACTCAAGGAGTTCCTGGCTACATTGTCGCGCAGCGAGGTGGTCTACGAGTTGGATCACATGTTCGGCTCTCCCGAATTTCCTGGCTACATCATCAGGGTATTTGACGACGGTGTACTGATCAATCACTCGCGCCAACCGAATGTAGTGGTGAACAGCGACTCCGGAGGCGATGAAATTCCATACAACACTTCAGTGAAAGATGTACAAGATGTGGAAGACGCACTGTTGAATGATCGTTTCGCGCTGATTGCGGCACAAGACTTGAAAATTGGCGACGAATTGACACACGACTACAACGTCGGCGTAGAGGATCCCCCGTATTACGACGCCCTGCGTGAGCAATACGACATGTCGGATCCGTGGCTATAACGAGACCGAGCAAGCGATGGAGAGGCGCAATTGGAAGATGCTCCTCAAGGCAATCGATGAACCTAGTTATGCGGTCAAAACGTTCGCCTACCCGACATTCTACAATCTGCTGGTCGACCCCAAAGAAGAGCATCCCCAACGCAACTACAACGCGGACACCTGGGTGGACTATCCCTTGTATCAGGTTCTAGAAGACTTCGAAGCATCGCTCGAAAAAGACCCCGGCACCCCGGATCCCTAGATTCCACAGCCAATTGATTTCAAAGTGGGTTCTGATGTCGGCGTCCAGTATGCGTCCAAAACCATCGCGCTTTGAAAAACGCAGCAAATAGGGCTCAGTGTGGCGTCGCGGTCGAGCGATCGGCCTCGGCGGCGTCGAAGCGGCGGAAGGCACCGAGCCGCTCGCTCACGCGCTCCGCCCACGCGTCGAAGATCCGCTCGAGTGAACTCCCGCCGTCGGCCTCGCGGGCATCCTTGGCCGCCGCCAATCGGGATCCCGAGACGGCGTCGACCACCTCGATCGCCACCGAAACTCCGCTCTTCGACAGGCGCGTGATCGCGGCCCGCACGCGTAGCGCCCCCGGCTGGGCCTTTTCGACTGGATGGAACTCGAGTTGGAGCTGGTGTCGCAATGCGGCGGTGAAGTAGCCGGCGAGGTGTTGTTGCTCCGCGGGCTCGATGCCGCCGTCCGCGTTTTTGTCTCGGAACCACAGCGCGACGCGATCGACGACCACCTTGTCGTAGCGAGAGAAATCGGTTTCCGGGTTGATGTAGATGAGCCGGGCCTGGTTGGCGCGGCCCGGCTGGAGCTGCGACTCGTCCTTCAGGAAGCTGGTGTCGCGGACCTCCTGCGCGGTTGCTGCGGCCGCGCAGACGAACAGCCCGAACGCCAACGCGCCAAAGCCCGAAAGACTTCGCGTGGACGCACCCGGTCGTGACCGAGATTCAGTTGACACAGGTCCAGACGTAGTTCTTGAACAATGTATTGAGTGCCTGCTTGCCGGCGCGGCTGGAGACTGCGCAGGTGTCGTCGAAGTCGTAGACGATGTTGCGCGCGCTTCGCTGCAGGCAGCGCTCGATGGCGCCGCGGTTTACCTGGTACTGGCGACCCCGGGATCCGCTCACGCTCGTCTCGATCAGATCGTAGACCGCGGCCTCCTTCTGGCCGGGGCCCAGCCGCCCCCAGGTCCGGCAGTCGATGGCCGCGGCCGGCGTTGCAAAGAGGATGAGCGCGAGCGAGACGAGCCTCGTGATCGGTCGCAGCAGCATCCAGGCCTCCTGAAGTTCACCCCGAATAATAGCCAAAAGCCGGGCAATCTGACGGGTGCGCGGCGATCGTGCTGCTCAAAAAAGGAGTCCCCCCCAAGGAGGGCGCCCCGGAGCCGCCGAAGGACTAGAACCGGTCAGTCGTGCTTGAGCACCGCTACGTTTTGGCTTCGTAACTCATTGAAGGGTGGGGTCACTCTGGGGTCACTTCGACACAAATAACGCCATCCGGGTTCCGAGCCCGAGCGAACTCAATGCGGCGAACTTGGAAGGCAGCTCACGCGCGAGCCGTTGTGAATGCGTTGTGAATTCGAACGCCCTGCGCATCTCTAAGTATTTGAAGATACTTGGCTACGGAAGACGTGGTGCCACAGTGGGGCCACTACCAATGCTCGGCGATCAGCCCTGCGGCTCGATACCCTCAGTTGGCTTTTCACCAGTTTCGATCTGGACCCAATGTTTCGGGCCAGGTCTGTGTCTCGGCCTCAGTACGTGACTTTGAGCGTGATGAGTAGATCAGCGCGATCCGTAAACAACCCGTCGACCCCAAGTTCGATGAGGCGCTCCATTTCGGCGGGGTCATTCACCGTCCAGGGATGCACCCACAGCCCGTGGCGGTGGGCCGCCGCCACGAATGCCGCGTCGACATCGAGGTGGTTGGGTGCGACGCCGATGGCGTAGCTTGCGATTTCCTTCAACCCGCTCTCGATTTGCCCGGCGAGGTCTCCCCGCTCGACGAGTTGGACTCGAGGCAAAGCGGGCGCTAGCGCGCGCATTTTCTTGAGGCTCTCGCGACTGAAGGATTGAATCACGACCGGCGCCATCTTGTCCATCGCCTTGGCTTCAGCTCCGCCACGAGCGTTGGTCTGGTCGCGGGCGGCAGACTCGACCGGAGCGGGCGCCCGAGATTGCGATTCGTCGAGGAAACCGAAGCGCCTCAGCTCAGCGACCAGCTTCTCTTCCATGCCCGGCATCTCGTCGGGATGTTTGGTCTCGATGTAGTAGCGAGTCGTGCGTCCGTACGTCGATAGCAGTTCGCCCAGTGTAATGATCGATTGCCCGCGGAAGGCGACGTCGAACCACGATCCGAAATCGCAACTCCGAAGCTCGGCGAGGGTCTTTTCTCGCGCGCGACCCGAACAATGTGGTTCCGGACCGCGGGCCGTGCGATCGAGGGTATCGTCGTGAAGAACGACCAGCGCCCCATCGGCACTCATGTGCAGGTCTTGCTCGATGTAATCGGCACCGATCTCGATGGCGCGATCGTACGCCTCCCATGTGTGCTCTGGAGCGAGGCCCGAGAGCCCTCGATGGGCGATGACCGCGATCTGGAGAACGAGGCGCGGCTGAGGCGCTACGCCGCTCGCCATAGGAGGGGACGCCCACGATGCGGCGAGCCCACAGCCGAGTGGGAGGGACGCGACGAGCAGAAGCCAGGAGATCGAGAGAAAGTGGTGCATGGATCGAAAATTAGTGCATTCTTATTCCTGACCCAGCCCGCCCATCTATCAAGAGGCGAGTGACGCTGTAGGTAGGAAGTTCGGGGATCCGACGAAATATTGTAATCTGCGTGCCGTGGAGAAGATGGCCCTGTCCGAGGGGCGGTCCATCTGGAACTCCGGCACGAGTTCACTAAGGAGAAAACCATGTCAAGAACCCCCCGCTCCACGATTTACCACGCCCTTCCCTCGATGGGACTCCTCGTGCTCATCTGCGCCATGGTCGCCTGCGCGGCCTCACGGGGACGCCGGGGCGATGCGCCCGAGTCGGGTTTTCTGGGTGACTACTCGCAGCTCGAGTCCCTGGACGAGTGGCCCGCCAAGGAGGTCTACTTCAACCCGAACGCAGACTGGCCGCGGTACAACACCGTCGAGCTCGACTCGGTGACACTGTGGACAGACAAGGACACCAGCAAACTCAGCGAGGAAGACCAGCAAATGCTGACGGATACGCTCTTCAAGGCCTTTCACGAAGAGCTCGGCAAGTACTTCGAGATGTCGGACCACCCTGGGCCGGATACGATCCGCGTGCGCGTGGCGCTCACCCAGGGCAAGGGCGCCAAGACGGTGTTGCGCTCGCTTACGAGCCTCCATCCGGGATCGCTCCTGCTCGGCGCTGCAGTGGGTTTGTCGCTCGACACGGCCAACTCGGTAGGGACGGCAACTGCGGAGTTCGAACTGCTGGACGCGGCCACCAACGAGCGATTGGCCGCCGCGGTGGACCAGCGCGCCGGAACGAAGGTCTTCGCTCTCATCGCACCCAAGCGCACCTTCACGAAATGGGGAGACGTCAAAGCCATTTCCAACTATTGGGCTGAGCGTGCGGCGATCGTGCTGCTCAAGAAGGGAGTCCGCTCCAAGGAGGGCGCTCCGGAGCCGCCGAAGGGATAGGATATGGTGGAGACGACGGGAATCGCGAGCAGGCGAGCTGTGCTCGCTCGCTCGCGAACCCGCGTCCGAACAGTTTCCAACGAGCGCGTCTACGTGTGTAGACTCCAAATCATCTCGGTCCGTGCCGCCTCGGAGTCGTGGCAACGCGAACCCAGGAAGGGCTCCTACACCCGGTCCTGGCCGCCAGCCGCTGCCACGCACTCTCGGATCTGCGCGAGCAGCGATTCACGGTCCGTGCCGCCCTTCTGAATCAGACCCACGACCTCTCCGCTGAGCCGCCTGCGGTCCTCGTCGGTGAGGTCCTTGGCGGTCACCACCACGATCGGGATCCCTGCGCCACGCCTCGGCCTTGCGCAGCTGCGTCACGAACGCGAATCCGTCCATCACGGGCATCATGAGATCGAGGAGGATCAGCGAGGGCTCTCTTTCAGCTACCCGGTCGAGGGCTGCGCGGCCGTTCTCGGCCTCGTCCACCTGCCAGCCTTCCTTCTCGAGGGCCCGCCTCAGCATGTCGCGATTCGCGGACTGGTCGTCCACGACCAGCGCGCGCCGTTCGGCGCCGGCGATCGCATAACAATCGAGCAGCTGCGCGAGGCGGCCGCGATCGATGGGCTTGGTGAGGAACTCGGTGGCACCGAGCGCGTAACCCTTTTCGCGGTCGTCGGTCATGGTCACCATGATGACGGGGATGTCGCGTGTCTCGGGGTCGCGCTTGAGCTCCCGAAGCACCTCCCAGCCGTCCATCTCGGGCATCAACACGTCGAGTGTAATCGCGGCGGGATGCAGGGTCTTGGCCAGGCGTAGCGCTTCCAGGCCGCCACTCGCCGTCACCACGTGCACGCCCGTACCCTGAAGTGTGCGCCCGAGCAGATCCAGTGCGTTTGGGTCGTCGTCGATCACCAGAACGGTCCTCACCTTTCCGGACTCGCCGGGCACCGCGGCCGCCGCTGCAGGGACATCGGGAGCCGGGACGGACGGAGCGCCCGACATCACCTGAATCGGCAAACGGATCGTGAACGCCGAACCCTTTCCGCTGCGGCTCTGCACCGTGATGTCACCGCCCATCATCCGACAGAAGCGGCGACTGATCGGCAGACCCAACCCCGTGCCGCCGTAGTCGCGGCTGGTCGACACATCGGCCTGCGAGAATTCCTCGAAGACGTGGTCGAGCTTCTCTGCCGGAATCCCGATCCCATTGTCCGAGACGGTCATCCGCACCCACTCGACTCCGTCCACCACCTCCCGCTCGACCACCAGGCTGATTTCGTCATCGTGGGTAAACTTTGCGGCGTTGCTCAACAGGTTGAACAAGGCCTGGCGTACCTTGGTGAGGTCAGCCCGCATCTGCCCGAGCGACGCGTCCACCTCCACGCGCAGCTGGTTGTCGTTCTTCGCCACCAGGGTCCGGGTGGTGGCGGCGACTTCGTCGATCAGGGCCCCGATCTCGAAATCCTCGACGTAGACCTCCATCTTGCCGGCCTCAATCTTCGAAAGATCGAGGACGTCATTGATCAGGGCCAGAAGATGCTTGCCAGCACCGAGGATCTTCTTGAGATCGCCGCTGACCTCATCGTTCTCCTCGTCTTCGGCATCCTCCAACAGCATCTCGCTGTAGCCGATGATGGCATTCATCGGGGTTCGCAATTCGTGACTCATATTGGCGAGGAATTCACTCTTGGCGGTGTTCGCCAACTCGGCCGCACGTTGCGCCTCGCGTATGTTTCGCAGCACGAGATTCGTACCGATCGCGATCATCACGAGGAGCCCCAACGTGACCAGCGACAAGGCCGTGAACAAGATCGTTTCGGACTGGTGGAAGGTGGCCAGCGCCGCCGAGCGCGCCTGGCGAACCGTGATCGAGCCCTCCAGCGTCGAGATCGGAGCGGTCGCCTCCAGGAAATCATCGGTGATCGCTTCACCGTAGGTGAACGCAGCCGCAGCTCCCGCGCCCTGAATGAAGACCCGCGATCTGGGGAGGTACTGGGTCGCAAAGGCAGCCGACTCGGATGCTCCGGTCTCGAAGTCGTACACGACCGTCGCGATCGCGGAGGGGGCCGACTCACCCTCGTCGATCGCCACCCGGCTGACCCGGACGTTCCCACTTTCGGCAAAGACAGCGTGGCCATGGTCCCGCCGCGTAGATCGAAACCAGTCTTCCCGATCGACTTCCCTCGGCGCGAGCGTTCTGATGCCGTCGATCACGGCAACCAACCGATGACCGGCTCCGCTATAGAGTTCGATCTGATCGATGTTCTCTTTCGACTCCGCCAGGCGCACGAACGAGTGCTCAACTTCGAGGCGATTGTTTTCCGCGTCGTCCGGGAGCCCGGCGGCCTGGAACATGAAGTAGTTGCTGATCGCCTCCTGCGCGAGCAGGGTGTTCAGGGAACCGCCGATCCGCTGCACGCGCTCGTCGACCAGCTTGGCGGTCAAGCTCGCGGAGGACGCCAGCTGTGCCGTGGCAGAAGTTTCCGCAGCCCTTCGTCCAAAGAAATGAAAAGCGACCCCCGCCGTCAGCATGACGGCCAGGACGGGAAGCAGGACGAACAGAAAGATCCGACTGAACGTTTTCATTGCCGGATCTGCGCGCGGGCCTGAAGCACCTCGAAGTTGACGATGAGCGATGTATTGCCGAAGTACTCGTATCGTTTCGCGAGCAATGCTCCCTGAGCCAGGGTAACGGTGCCCTGCTCTTCGATGATGCCTTGCCCCCGATCGCTCAGGAGCCATTCCACGAATTCGTCGGTCCGACTGTCGAGGCCTGGCTTGAAGGCGACGTACAACGGGCGGTAGTAGGGATATGCTCCGGAAGTGATTTCCTTCACCGTCGGCGCGTGGCCGTCGATCTTCAGTAGCTTCAACTCCCGCCGTTTGGCGCTCGAGACCCCGGTAATGGCGATTGCTCCGGGTGTCTTCTCGACGAATTTTTCGACTGGACCACTAGAATTCAAGCGGACGACGGCCTCCCCGTAGTCCGCATCCGGATTCCCCATGATCAGGAGCCGCGTCGAATGGCCGACGCCACTGATCTTACCGCGGCGGGCGACCACGAAGATCCGCGCGTCCGGGCCGCCGAGCTCCTTCCAGTTGGTGATCTTCTGCTGCAAGACCTGCTTCAGCTGATCCGTCGTGATGTTCTCGACTTCGTTCGACGGATGCACCACCGCCACCAGCGCGTCCCACGCCACGACGGCGAGCTTCATACCGGGTCGTTCTTCGTTCAGTGACGCCTGGGGTGCACGGCAGGTACCGCCAAGATGGGCGCCACCCGTTCCCGCCGCTTCGATTCCCAGGGTTGCGCCGCCGCCCGAGAGTTGGATCTCGACCCCCGTCTCCTTCGCGTATTGCTCGGCGCACACTTCCATGAATGCCACCTTCGAGATTCCGCAGCCTCGCCACTTCAGCGGTCCACCCTCGCTCCCGGCAAGAGACGACCCACCGAGCGCGATGGCAATCGAGCAGAACACGAAGAGCGATCGTTGGAGCTTCATCAAAGCCTCTCGTGGGTTTCAGGCGGATAGGGTACCGAAGGTTTTCGAGGCAATGAGAATCGGCTGCCCATGGCGGCAGCACGCTCGCTCACCTGAGCTGGGCAACGGTGAGACTTCGATCGAGGTACTTCATTCCAGTGGTAGAGGCGGCGGGAATCGCGAGCGGACGAGCACAGCTCGTCCGCTCGCGAACCCAGCTCCAGTTGATCTCACCTCCGGCTCGTAGGAGCCGCGTTTCGAAGGCCAGCCCTCTTATGACACCCGCGACCCACTAGAAGGCGGGACTGCCCATTGGGCCTTTCCAGCGTATTTTTGATATCACCCAGATATTGGGTTATATAACCTAATATCTGGGTGATATTAGAGGAGACCTCGATGCTCCAGGCCCTGTTCGGCAACGCCACGGCGGAGAAGGTTCTGCTTTACATCGAGCAGTACGAAGAAGGGTACGCGACCGCCATCGCGGATACGTTTGGCAACGTTTCTCTCAACATGGTGCAACGCCAGCTGGCGAGGTTCGAGCGTGCGGGGTTGCTGGCGAGTGCGCTCAAGGGCCGAACCCGTCTGTATCGCTGGAATCCGCGTTACCCATTTCTCAAAGAGGTACGCGCTCTGCTCGCAAAGGCATTGCGAGCCCTGCCGAACGAAGAGCGCAAGCTGTACTTCGCCCAGCGACGCAGACCCCGTCGCGGCGAAAAACCGCTTTGACGGCCATTCGCGAGACCATGGCGATTGAAGAAGTCGCTGCGCTCGTTTGCACCACGCTCGACCAACATGGCATCCGCGTGGTTCTTTCTGGCGGCGCCGTCGTTTCGATCTATTCGCACAACGAATACCAATCGAAGGATCTGGATTTCATCGCTGAAGGGATTTCAAAGCAAGTCGCGCCCGCGATGCAGGAACTCGGATTTACCAAGGAAACGGGGCGACACTGGACCCACCCCCGAACCGAATACTGGGTCGAATTTCCGCCGGGCCCGGTTCAGGTCGGCGATACGATCGTGACTGAGCACGCGGAGATCACGACTTCCGTTGGTGTCTTGAGATTGTTGGCACCTACGGAATGCGTGATTGATCGCCTCGCCGCCTACTACCACTGGAACGACCCGCAAGGCCTGGAGCAGGCCATTCGCGTCGCACTAAAATGCGACATCAACCTGGATCGAATCGAAGCCTGGTCGAAGCGCGAGCGGGCAACGGTTAAGTTCAAGAATTTCGCCGAGGAGCTGAAGTCGCGTGGCTCACCGCCTTGACCCGCGCACCGCTCTGGGCAAATCGAACAGGAGGGAAGCAACCACCGCTCACCCCAGAAAAGACTCGCCTTCAATAAGCGAAAAGTGCGGTGTAAATCTGGTCAAAATGGTGGAGGCAGCGGGGATCGCGAGCAGGCGAACTTTGCTCGTCCGCTCGCGAACCCGCGTCCGAACAGTTTCTAACGAGCGCGTCTACGTGTGTAGACCCCGAATCATCTCGGAACGAGCTGCTTGGGAGTCGGGGCTACGGCGAATCCAGCTCCAGTTGATCTCACGTGTGGCTCGCAGGAGCCGCGTTCCGCAGGCCAGCCTCTTGATGACATCCAAGACCGCTAGAAGTCGTCACGAACCGCTGTAGCTAAACTAACAGGATACGCTGCGGGATGACGAGGGCGCGTGTGTATCGAGCCTTGCCGAAACCGAAACCGCAAGCAGAAGGACGAGCATCATCATGCCCCATTCGCCTAGAGCGGGGACGGCTGGTGCCACGAGCGTGATCGAGCCCAGCGAGGGATCGTCCTCGTTGTCGTAGACATCGGCTTCGGTGAGACCCAGGCCATCGGCAAGAACATCCGCGTTAGATAAACCATAGCTGGTGCTGCCCGTATCCCCGTGCCTGCCTTGCGCGATGCTGTATTGCGCGAAGGTTCCGCCGCTGAAGTCGACCTCACCGTCGAGGTCCACGGTGCTGTCGGTGATCGTTCCCAGCCACAGCCCGTGGTCCGCAGTGGAGTTGATCACGACATTGTTGAACGTGATGTCAGCAGGCACGAGATCCTTCATCCGGCTCAAATAGATAGCAGCTGACGCGTAGGTCCCGTTCCTGAACTGGGTGCCGCTGATGGTCACGTCCGTCATCGAGATGGTCGCTCCACCGATTCCGTAGCGGGGAGTGCCCCCGTCGTGAGAGGGGCTGATGCGAATCGCGCAATCGGCGTTGTCACTCGTGATTGAAACGTTGTCGAGCGTCACGTTGCCGCTGTCGAAATTCGTCAGCACGAGGTCTCCACCGGTATGCACGTTCGTGGCGTTCCCTGAGAACGTCGAGTCCGTGATCGAGATCGTTCCAGGGGAATAGCTGATGAGCCCAATACCCAGGTTGTCCTGGATCGTCGTGTTGGAGATTTCCACCGTGCCCAGCGAACTCAGAGATGTCGGGAAACGCACGCCCGCGCCATCGTTGTCTGAGACCAGCGACTGCGTGATCACGAGATCGTCCATCGCGAAGGTATGGTTCAGTCCGATTCCGTGGCCCTCGTTCCCCACCGAAGACACATTGTCGAACGTGATGTGGCTGATGTCTGCCCCACCGCCAATCTGGATGCCCATCCCGACGTTTCCTGCGCCTACACCGCCGGTGACACGCAAATTGCTGAGAATGAGCCGCTGACCGGCAGCCGTCCCGCCAGCTCGAATATTGATCGTCTGCCCCGTGATGCCATCGATGATTGTGTTGGACGCGTCGCTGCTGCCGCTACCGACACCGTTGATCGTGACTTCCTTCGCCCCGCCGCCGTTGATCACCAGATTCTCGGCATAGGTACCGGCTCCGACTTCGATCGTGTCCCCTGCAACGGAGGCGTCGATCGCATCCTGGATCGTCGCATAGGGGGTCGCACCAATCGTGACCGACGCTTCCACAACTGGAGCGCACAGGAGCAACCCCAGTACGAGAGCCGGCGCGACAGTTCGCTTCAAGTTTACTTCTACGTTTACGGCATCTTTTCCGGGCGTTGTGATATTCACGGATTTGCTCCCTGTGGCGGCTTTAGGAACCCCCTCGGTAAAGTGGATATCGACAGAATGAAAGATGAAATTGACCGCCACCCAAGATTGGGTGGAAACACGGCGGCAACACGGACGCAAGAACCCGTCGAGAACAAGCAGAATCAGCGCAGAATCGGATCGAAGCCCGAGTATGGGGAGTTCGGTGAAGTCCCATCAGGCCGCTGGAACCGGGCGACGCCCACCAAGAAATGAAGCGCCCGGAGTCGCGAGGACTTCGGGCGCTTTTTGTGTTTTCAAAGCGAGTAGGTGGACCGAGCGAAGACTACCGTCTAGTCGTACTTCCTATGCCCAGGTTTACGCAGTCGAGTCACGTCCATTGACTCTGCTCGAATGCATTACATGCTGAATGGCGCGACGACCACCACGCTCAGGAACGTGACTTTGCCCCCTACCGACGTTGTCATATTGATGGGGTTGATCGCCCGGGTACGCGAGCAGGTCTCCCGTCTTCAGCCTGTGCGTCTGGCCCGCCACGGAGATCTCCAGGCCGCCACCGACAACCGTGATGTATTCCTTGGAATTGGGTACGTGCGGTGCGCCCACGAGCCGCCCTCCCGCTTCGATCTCCACGCGTTCGATCGACATCCCCGGGATCGGGTCGGGGAGGAGCTGCGTGATCCGGGCGGCGCCTTTCGACTTCGCAGTGGAGGGCAGGTCCGCCGACCTGACCAGATGCACCTCGGTTCGCGGGCGGGCGAGTAGCTCCTCGATCGAGACGTGTAGCGCGTTGGCGACCTTGATCAGGCTCCGCAGCGAGGGATTCCCCGATCCCGATTCGATATGCGACACGGTGGAGCGGGGCAGTCCGGAAAGCGAAGCCAGCGCACCCTGAGACAGATTTCGGGCCTGGCGCAGATTGAACATGTTCCGCGACAGGTGGCCGGAAACGATGACCGATTTATTGCCCATTGGGCAATTTTTAGCGGCTCGAACAAAAGCTTGCAATTTGGCAGTGTCGGGTAGAGCCTGTGCGAGTTCGTTGCCGTGACGCGTGTTCGACACAGAGTGCGTCGAGGGCTCGTTTCGACCCACGCGGAGAATGAAATGAAGAAGCTGTTTCTCGCGAAGATGCTCGTGGCCGTACGTGGCGTAACCGGAATCGGAGCACTTCGCAGCCTGGCGCTCGGCGGGCTGCTCGCATTCGCCTGGGCGGGTTTTGCGAGCGCGGCGACGACGATTGACTGGCGATTTTACGATTTCTTCAACGTCCCCCCTGGAGAGTGGTGGGACGCCCGGCTGAAGGCGTACGGCGAGGCCCCCATCGGCGCCGAGTGCTTCACGGCCACCGGGATCGCGAACGGGCTGTGTACACCGATCCAGCCCGCAGTCGACGACCTCGCGAGCTATCCGTACACGCACTTAGCGGGGCCTCCGATCCCGAGCGGGGCGATCTATGCGCCGTTTCGAATGGAAGTGACGGGCGTCGAGGTGCCTGGGTACACCCTCGCCGAGCCGGTCTTCCTGCCGGTGCTGAACAGCGGCGAGTCCGCCGGCAGCTGGCTGGATTTCGACTGGTCCATGCAGTTCCTCGACACGGCAACCGCACTCGTGCTCGATGGGCTGGGCTGCCCCAACGCGGGCATCGACGACGGCTACCACGTGCGCACGCAGATCACGCTTGCGATGGATCTGCAGGAATCGAAACGAATCTTCGGTGTGGTCGCCGCCGACGCGGCCGCCGCCCAGGCATGGTGGAACGCGAATACGCATACCAACTGCAACGTGCGGGGCTCGGTGGAGCAGGCCATGTGGAACTGGCTCATCGCCATGGGCGGGAGCTCCTCGGTGCCGGGCAAGTACGACATCATGAACGCCTACGAGTGGTTCCTCGACCAGATCTACCTCCAGATGAGTGCGACCGTAGACCCCGATGGCACGACGCACGTGACGATCGACCACCTCTCCTGGGGGACGTCGAACATGCTCAATCGGATGTTCTACTGGGGGAGCACGTCGTACCTCGCCAACACCCTCGACTCGAGTGCCGCCGCAGGCTGGTCGGGCATGGAGGAGTATGCGTGGTTCGAGGACTTCAGCTTCACCGGCAGCCTCGGGGCCAGCGACTTCGACTTCGAGCTCGCGGCGGTGCTGCCGGAGAGTTTCAGGCACCGCGCCCTGCCGGGCCCCGACGGGAACCTCGACCAGGTGGACGACTTAGCCATCTGGACGTGGGGCCCCAATCTCCACGACTACCTCAACGACTACCTGGGCCACCCGAACTCGGAGCTGGATCGCTATCCCGGTGGGACCGAGCTCGATGCGGTACCCGGTAGCGCCACCTACGGGTCGATCGTCCCGCGCGAGTTCGTTCCGATCACGTGGGATCTGGACACCGGCGAAACCTGGACCTTCGAGTTCCCGACCGGAAACGTCGTGTTCTACGACCCCAATCTCACGCCGCTTTCCGCGTCCCCGACGTCGAACGACTTCGTGGAGATCGTCGCACCCCTTGGGCTGCACTCGACGAAGCCCGCGTCGTACGGCGCGTTCGATTCAGGGCTTATGACCTGGACGGTGGTCGGCCCGTCGGTAACCGGTGGCCCGGACGGCAGCCCCGGCAACTACCCGCTGGAGCCCTGGGGCGCGATCTACCTTCCCGAGCCGTCCGGGTGGCTGGGACAGCTCGCAGCACTCGGCCTCCTCGGCGGCCTACACCGGTGGCGAGCCCGCAGGCGCTGAGACTGTCCTGATCGAGTTGCAGCCCTCGAACGGCGTGCCATCGAGCAGCTCGCCGGTGACGCACGCCTGCGTGCCCCCGAAGGCGATGCCGGACTCCTCCGTTCGGTAGTGCGACAGCAGATCGCCGAAGTCATCGCCGTTGGCGTTCTGGAAATGTCCGCCCTTCGTGTGCGCCGGCGCTGCGGCGCTGGGTCCGAAGGCCAGCGTGGCTACGTCTACCTCGTCGACATCGAAGGTATCGGAGCCGAGGATGGCCACCGGGATGACGCCGCGACTCATGGGGTTGATGGGGCTGAGATCGCTGCCGGGCTCGATGCGGATCTCGACAGCGATGGGTACTGCCTCCGGGGGGGGATCTACGGAAACCGCCTCCAGGAACGCCACCATGTCGAGCGTGTCGGCGATGGTGAATATGCTCGGCTGCGGCAGGAGCGCTGCCGCCGGCGAAGTCAGGAACGTCCTTGAGACGTAGAAGCTCACGGCGTCGAACAGCGTGTCGGACGAGTTGTCGTGGAAGAACGGTGCTGTGTTCGCGACGCCCAGCAGGGGTGGCGTGCTGAACTCGCGGTTGCCCCCCGCCTCGGCGGGCAGCGGAATGGTCGGATCGCCCGGCCCGCCGAAACAGCCGTCGTTGTTGTTGACGCCCAAGTTCACCACTCCGGTATCGAAGGCGAGATTTCCGGTGCCCATGCCGAGACTTCCGTCTGCGTCGGCGAGCGCCGGCCCATCGTGGCAGCGCGAGCACTGCGCCACGTCGCCGAAAAAGAGGTTGCGGCCTCGCTCAATGGCGGCTGCATCGGCGCCCTGGGAGACGGCGTAGACGATCATCCGATCGAGATCCAAGTCTCCGTCGGTGGGGAACATGATCGAGTCCATGAAGGCTTCCAGGGCATCGAACTCGCTGTCCGTGGGCAGGCGAAAATCGGAGCCCGCATTGCGCGCCATGGTCTGCGTGAGGTGCTGCTCGATCGCAGCGTTGGCGAAGTCGCGCAGGCTCGCCACCTCTCCGCTCTGCCCGTAGGGCCCGGTGAGGCCGATGTTCAACAGGTGTGGCGCTCCGCGAAACACCGGGGGGGATGCGAAGCCGTCGATGTTCGCCAGGAACAGGGCGCGCTCGTTCCCCTGGCGCATGAGACAGGGGTTCTCCAGCGTCGCCAACGCTGGATCATTCTCGGCGATGAAGAGGGGATCCAGCGGGTCAGCGGCATAGAAAGAAGCGATGCCCTCTGGGGTCACACCGTACGACTCGTCGGCATCGTGGCACGTCGCACAGGTCCGGCCGTTTCCGTCGAAGGTCTCTTCCATGAAGAGCTGCTCGCCCAGCTCGACCAGCGGCTCGGCCGCCAGAGAACCCACGGGCAGTGCGAAGAGCAGGGATAGGGTGAACAGGAACCGCGCCATCGGGCACCCTCTTTTAGAGTATGGCAGCGACCACACCAACGGGTGCCAGTATGACAGATTTCCGGGCAGAATTGATACGGAATTCATCAGCCGGATCGGGATTTCAGAGATCTGCAGTCCCCGGCACACCTGCAACGTCTAGTTGACCTTCTCGAACTCGAAGTCACGAATGAGACGCGCGCGCATCACCCCTTCCATCTGTACGGCTTCTCGTTCCAACCGGTCCAGGTGCTCGATCCGGCGCGCGAACCCATCCTCCGCTTCGACTACAGCGAATTGATCGACACTTTCGACATCCCGAGCGAACACAGCTTGGTCTTTCGCGTGCGCTTGAATGACCGGCCGCGGATGGACTGGGCCAGCCCGGGAGGCGCACTCGGCCGCTGGATGTTTCATTGCCACATCACCTACCACGCCACGCTGGGAATGATTTCGGAACTCGTCGTCCTCGAGCCGTAACGTCGTGTTCGCGAAGCGAGTCTGTCAGTAGACGGTCGACGGCCGCGCAGAACGCCGGTCAATCTCCAGCGCTGCGCGCGATGTCGGATGGGCTTTCGGAATCCGCACCCGAGCTGATGGCGAGCAGTTCGATTTCGAAGACCAGCGTGCTGCCCTTCAAAAAAGGTTAATGGTGGAGGCGGCGGGAATCGAA
>PVMK01130551.1_pt1 | contig 34708 bp, 24 predicted proteins | sample 1853481 | NCBI WGS metagenome assembly PVMK01 (sample SAMN08533507, study PRJNA380276) | Marine sediment metagenome, whole genome shotgun sequencing project. | reverse complement strand
GACCGCAAAACTCCCCGACTTTCCATATCCCCTGAACCAGACCATTCAAAGGATCAGAAAGCACCGACACCCAGGCGATACACATTTTAACCGTTCACAGGTTCAACGTTCAGGGTTAAGGACAAATAAGGCATAAAAACCCGAAGTATTCGTATGTTGGGTTGAGCGGGCATAAACGTCGGGTAAAGCTTAGTTCAACTAAATAACAACATAACTGCTATCTAACTTAATTTTTCTGCAATAGCACTACCCAACATTAAAGTCGCTTAACCCAACCTACAACTACTATTCTTCTCGGCTTGTCCTGAGATCTGGTTAAATTCAGCCGACAGCCTTGACCTTCAGTTCGACACCATTTAAGACTTCAAAGGTCAGATTGTCATCGGCTTTTAGATCACAGATCGTCGTGCGCCCGACGACTTTATCGAATTCATAGGGCGGCAGACCGTCACCCGGTGATTTGAAGGCAATATCCTCCGGCCGAATGGCAACGCCTCGCGGCAGGTAGCGCGCAGCCACCAGTTTTTTGCCCATTTTCATGATAGGGGTCACTTCCGTTTCATAGACTCTTTTCACACCATCCCCCACGGCTTCGTGGCAATGGTGCAGATCGCGCACCATTTTGCGCAAACCGGTTGGCTCCAGGGAAAACGCATGATATTTTCCTCCTGATTTAGGATTACAAACCTTGTTGAATAGTTTACTGGTTGAATGGTTGATTAGGTAAATTATAGTCATAATTTCCGAATGTTACGATTGTTTAAAAACTTTTGGGACACAGATTTGCACAGACCCGCCCGCCTCGCTCGCACCAGTCTGCCACGCAAGGCGTGAGCGGGCGCGGTAAACGCAGATTAGTAAAAACCGCCCGGCGGCGGAATCCCTGCCAGATATACAAAGGTGCCTACTTGCTATGTGTCCTTTCTCGCCGAAGGCGAAACAAACTTTCTTTTTCATCTGTGTTCATCCGTGTTCATCCGTGTCCCCACCTATACTTTTAAATTATCGAAGTGTTCCGCCGGAGGCGGATTCAGGTTCAGTGTTCAGCACTTACTTTCCCTGACACCTGACACCCGCACTTAGACCGCCGGTCTTGCCGCTTGCCCATGATCCCAACCTTTCTCAACCGGTTGTTTGCGGGCAAGCGCCATCCGATTCAAGAAATCCATACGTGCTCGGGTTCGTGAGAGCTTGCCGGAGGTTGTACGCGGCAGCGTATGACGCGGCACCAGCTCGATAAAACAATCGATGCCGAACTCTTCGCGAACCAGTTTCTCCACCCGCTTTGTCAGCTCGGCTCTCTTGACTTCATCTTGCTCACGGCACTGGATGATCAGTACCGCCTGATCGTGACCGTCAGGTCCCGGAACCGAAAACGCAGATGCATTGCTGGTTCGGACCTCGGGCTGATCTTCGGCCACATGCTCAAGGTCCTGGGGCCAAATATTGCGGCCGTTGATGATGATCATATCCTTTTCCCGTCCGGTGACGACAATGCTACGGCCTACCTGATACGCAAGGTCGCCGGTGTTAAACCAGCCATCGGCGGACAGTACGCTGCGGGTTGCCTCGGAATCGTTAAAATATCCCGTCATCACGCTCGGTCCGCGCACAAACAACGTACCAACATGTCGCTCCGGCAACACGCGTCCCCAGTCATTGCGCACTTCAACTTCATAGCCCGGCAATGGTTCACCGCAATTCACGAATTTCTTGGCGGGTGTGATATCGATTAGCAGGCTATTGTCAAACGGCACGGCTAGTTGAAATTTGGAAAGATATTCCTGATCTATGGTATCCAGGCTCAGTTCCTGCTCCAACGGTGAAAAACTGACGGCAAGAGAGCATTCCGCCATACCATAACCGGCCAGAAACGCTTTTTTGTCGAAGCCGGCTAACCTGAGCACCTTGGCAAACCGATTTAACGGCTCGATTCGAATGGGTTCTGCGCCCACACCGGCAACACGCCAAGCGCTGAGGTCCAGCGAATCGATATGCTGCTTTTTTATCCGGTTCAAACACAACTCGTATCCTATGGGAGGACTGAATGTTATGGAGGCTCGATTCTCGCTCATCAATTTCAACCAAAGCCTCGGTCGCATGACGAAGTCTACCGGACTCAGGTAATCAATCGACCTTTGCGCAACCAAGGAACCCAGCACAAGACCGACAAGACCCATATCATGATAAAACGGGAGCCAGGACATCAACCGGTCTCCCTGGTGAATCTTAACTCCAAATCGAATCATAACGGATAAATTATTCATAACGGTGTCCTGGGTGATCATTGCGCCGCGGGGAAACCGTGTGCTGCCGGAGGTATACTGAAGATACGCCAGCTCTTTAGCCGTTGAGGGCTTCAGTTTGGCATATTTAGCCGGTAATTCCATAAAATCAGCCGGACTGCCGTAAAATTTCAAGTCCAAACCGACTATCGCTTCTTTGAGAAGCGGCAGATACTCATCCGGTGCTAGCGCTATTTCCGCCCGACAATCGACCATAAATCGGCGCAGTTGTAAAACAAACGCTTCAAATCCGCCCATATGAAGGGAGATCGGCAAGGGGACCGGCACTAAGCCTGCATATTGGCAAGCAAAGAAAAAGCGTAGAAAATCAGGATGCGTTTCCGCCAGCATGGCCACCCGAGCCCCGCGTTCAAGTTTTAATGAAAGCAAGCGCAGCGCTAAAGTTCGCGCATCTTGACGTAATTGTGAATAGGGAAGTACGGTATCTAATTTGCCGTCTTTCGTGTAAAAATTGGCGCCGGTTTCGCCCATAGCTGCATAGTCAAGCGCTTCTGCCAGATTCGCAAAGTCAGCCCGGCGCAATGGCAGATTATGCATCGTCGGTGTTGGTTTCATGGTTTAACCTCCATAATAAAGTTGATGATGGCCAGGAACGATCATCAATCCATCGGCCGGTTGTTGCTTTCTTGCTTTATTAAAACAAATAAAACATTTCATTTAATGAAATGTTTCTGTTATAGATATAACTATAACTAAATTATTTCTGTTGTCAACTAATATTTAAAAAAAAGATTTATTTTTTATTATTTTTAGATAAAGTTATGTTTAGGTATTGAAATTTACAAATAAATGATATATATATTATATAAACTGTTTAATTTGTTAATTCTCAAACCTTAACATGGGAGGTGATCAGTGGGGATGGGGAAGGTACCTGGCAGTTTGGCTGTGTATTAAGCTATATTAACAAATTAGAAAAAAGCGGGGGAAATATGTCAAGGACAACTGAAGTGCTGATCTATTTTTGATAAAAAATTGGGACTGAAAATATCCAGACCGGCAACCTAGGGTGATGAAACTCCACCTATAATTTACGTCTCGGAATTTCTACAACCTACTGAGAATATAGGCGTTTTTGGGGGCTTCTGAATTTGCCCCGGAAATGGAATAATGGAATTGCCTTTTTTTTGGGCTATAGGTCCGTAAATTTTCATAGCCTGGGGCTATGCAGGGGAAGTGACTACATTGTGTATGGGATTTCAACAAGCGGGCTATCCGTTTCGATGCCCTTGCGTATATAGTAGGTTGGGTTAAGCGGAATACCGGCACAATTCTGGAACCGATCAGTTTAAGTTTTCATACTCACCTTTAAATCCATAGTACTTGTATACCGCCAACTGATGTGCCGGTTGACCGTCACGAAGTATCCGGATTAGCAAAGGATCCGGATCCATCTTTGCGAAAAGCGGCCTGTATCGCTGCGCACGCTTGCCATGGCGTTTTTGATCGACGACAAACAGGGCATCCCAGCCTGCATGCTTATCAGCTAAAAACCAGAAACGGTATTGATTAAATTTGTGATGCAGGGAGGTGGCCACCGTGACCGGAGAAAGATACACCGCCAGTTGACTGGTCATAAAAAACCGATGGCAGAAAACAAATGTTTTATCCGGTTGGGGCATTTGGGCCCGGATGGCTTCCACCCTGTCTGCGATTTGCTCCCAGCCGAAGAGATCATTGGATATATCGTAGCCGATTTCATAAGGCTTCAGGGGTGCAACGGCCGGAAATTTTCGATTCAGGCTAAACGAAATGTCCCGCGCCCAGGTGTAGACCGGAGCGACAATGGGCCAAAAAAGTACCATATATAGCAAGGAGCTCATCACCCATCCTGTTAAGACGGCTGCGATCGACCAGCGGCGCCAACGTTTTGCTGAGGTGTTTTGTCGAGAAACCTTGCGTAAAATCACAACCGAAACCACTATGGAACCTGTCCACCAGCCCACGGAGGTCCAGTGCGGCAGAATCTTGCCGGTTAAACCGGCCAGGCAGAAAAAAATAAAAATCGGAATGCTGGTCCAGACAGTGAAGCGATCAGCGTCGCTCATCTTTTTTTGACCTAGCTGAACGATAATGGCTGCAATCAGCAGGCCGAAAATTACCGGCGACCAGACGCCGAACTGGCCCCCGATGGCCAGAAAAAACTTGGCCGGGCTAAAGCCATCGCCGCCGCCCTGGCCGAGTTGATACGAATAGGAAATCCAGTCGTGCCTGGAATTCCATAGGATATTCGGTATAAAAACGGCAAGTCCGATCAGGGCTGCTAGATAGGGCTGAATTTTTGCCAGCCAGAAACGATGGTTGGCGGATGTAATGAAATAGCCCAGCAGGCACCCGGCCAGCAACACACCGTGATATTTGCTGAGCAGGGCACCGCCGAACAGCAGGCCGCTTAGAAGCCACATCGTCCACTTGCCGGTTTTAATAGCCTGCCATACGCAAAGCAGGATGCCGCACCAGAAAAGATTCAAGGTGGCATCCGGCAGCAACCCCACCATCAACAGGTGCTGATAGGGCATCAGCTGCAGCAAAACCGCCGCCCCAAAGGCTACGCGTTCATCCTGATAAAGCGCCAGCGCCAGATATCGCAAAATAATCAGACTGAGGGACGAGCATATGATTGGACCCAGCCGGACCCAAAAAACGCTGTCGCCCACCAGGGTCGTCAGGGCGGCCAGAAAGGCCACCATGGGCGGATGATCGAAGTAGCCCCAGGCCAGGTGGCGGGAATACAGTAAATAATGGGATTCATCCACACCGAGACCGAACTTGTCTGCGAAAAACAGGCGAAAGAGGGAAATTGAGGTTATAAGCAGCCAGAATAGCGTTCGGTAGGTAGATTGGGATATTTTTTTTGTGTTCGATTGCATTCATTCAGTCGGGAATTGAAGATTTTTTCCTAAGCAAACGCGTCGATTGTTTGTGGTCGGTTGTCCGTTGCCGATATTAGAAAGATAGCAGATAAAAGAAGATAAAGGGGATATCCACCTAAATCCATATAAACCGGCCTCCGGCTCGTAGATTCAAACCTACGGCTCGGAGAGAAATAACAAATTACAAGCACCACCTGATCTTAAAATTGGGCCAAATAAATTTCAAATTACAATATCCAAATCTCAAATAAGATCAAAAGCCAAGTGTTTAGAATTTTGGTCATTGGTATTTTTTGATGTGCCACAAAAAGGCACAAAAAAATTTTATGCTTAATAATTTCAATAGGTTATCAGATCAAAATTCGAGAATCTTGACTTTTTACGAGATTGTCATTTGTTTACTATTTGGGTTTTGTTATTGGAAATTTTTAATTGCTGAAACCTGAATCCGCCGGCGGAACACCGTACGTCCCTTATAACATGTTGTCAGGTAAAGCCCACGAAGGGCTTAGTGGGCCTCAACGATAAATCGTAGGTTGGATTAAGCCGATGATCTGCAACAAACCTTGTTGGGTTCGCTAGTTTCGATTCTATTTCAGACGGTTGAGGCGCAACAAAATAGGCGAACCCAACAGAAATTGTGCCGGTATTCCGCTTAACCCAACCTACAACTGACAACCTACCACATACAACATACAACTGACCACATACATCGGCCATTCAACAATTTCAATCTTCTAATATCGCAATTGCTTTCGCCAGCACTTCATCAGGACTTATTTCTTTCAAACACAAATTATTTCCATCACAGGGAGATTTGCGGTGGTTGTAAGCGGTTACGCATGGTGAGCATGAAAAATCCAGATAAAAATTGATGGCGTTTGCATTCATGGTGCCATATAGCGTCGGTGTTTCCGGACCATAAAAAATAATTGTGGGAATGGGCGTCATGGCGGCAAAGTGGCCGGGGCCACCGTCGTTGGTGATAAGAAGCGCTGAAAAATGAAATATCATCATCAGCTGCCGGATGCTTTTGGTGTAGCCGGTTAAATCCACACAACTCGCATTTTGCGTGTGGGATAAGATGATCCGGGCCACAGCTTTATCTTCCGCCAGGCCGATCACACACACGGCATATCCCCCTTCAAGCAATTTTTCAGCCAGCCGGCAATAATAATCCAGCGGCCAGGCCCGAATGGGCAGCAGACCACCGCCGGGATAGATAAGAATGATCTTTTTGCCCTCGATTCCCGGTGCGATATCGTATAAACTTTTTTTGGCGTTTTCGTCCGTTCTTTTTAAAATCGAAAGAATACCTTAAATATTCAATATTCAATCGAAAATATTCAATAGTTACAAAATAGCGAAAATATTTTGTTAGATAAATCCTTCGCAAACATGATGTGATCTCAATAAATAGATACTAATAGTCATTCCCGCGCAGGCGGGAATCCAGAAAATGGGAAAATCCAAATTCGGGATTAGGCCTTTGAACCCGTGAACGCCTACCAACAAACAACCTACCACAGACAACAAACAACCCACAACAAACGAAACCGCCCCTAACCTCTGAACCTTTTAACCCTGAACCTTTGGATCTTTTAATCCTGAACCTTTGAACCTTCCAATACCTCCAACTGCTTTCGCCAGCACTTCATCAGGACTTATTTCTTTCAAACACAAATTATTTCCATCACAGGGAGATTTGCGGTGGTTGTAAGCGGTTACGCATGGTGAGCATGAAAAATCCAGATAAAAATTGATGGCGTTTGCATTCATGGTGCCATATAGCGTCGGTGTTTCCGGACCATAAAAAATAATTGTGGGAATGGGCGTCATGGCGGCAAAGTGGCCGGGGCCACCGTCGTTGGTGATAAGAAGCGCTGAAAAATGAAATATCATCATCAGCTGCCGGATGCTTTTGGTGTAGCCGGTTAAATCCACACAACTCGCATTTTGCGTGTGGGATAAGATGATCCGGGCCACAGCTTTATCTTCCGCCAGGCCGATCACACACACGGCATATCCCCCTTCAAGCAATTTTTCAGCCAGCCGGCAATAATAATCCAGCGGCCAGGCCCGAATGGGCAGCAGACCACCGCCGGGATAGATAAGAATGATCTTTTTGCCCTCGATTCCCGGTGCGATATCGTATAAACTTTTTTTGGCGTTTTCGATTTCTTTTTGGCCGACTTCTATTGCCGGGATCGCCAACCTTTCATCCGTCACCCGGCGTTTGGCCTTTGGATGGGTGTCGGAATCTATGGCTTCGACTAAAGTTAGAAACTGCCGGGAGATATGATGATAGGGGTTGTAAAGCACGGGTCGATTCATAAAATTTCCGCGGTATAAGCCTTCCTGGGTGTGGCGATGAAATCCGACCCGCACGGCACTGCCGCCGAGAAATGCCAGAATACTGCTGATTCTCGAAAACAGCTCACAGTCGATGACCGTGTCAAACTTGATCTTTCGCATACTGAACAGGGCGCCGGCCGTATCCTTTATAAAAGCCGACATGGATTTATCGTTGATCGTAAAAATATTTTCCGGCGGAATGACTCCCAGCAAATCCACCACCTCACGATTTTTTTCAAACAGCATCACATGCAGCGCGGCATCCGGGAATTTCTCCTTCAGCCGCTGAAACATGGGGTAAGCCAAAACCAGGGCTCCCATTTCGGACAATAGGATGATGAGTATCTTTTTTATTTCGACCGGCTTGGATTCTTTTGTAAAAAATCGATAATACAGCGAAAATATACGGCAAATTATTGTGCCGATGGTGCGGTCGATGAAGCGCTGGGTGTTCACTTTCATGTTTATATTTATAGGTTGAGCGGTTCAGAGTTCAAAGGTTCTGGGTTCAGGGGTTCCGAGGTTCGGGGTTCAAGCCCATCCTCGTCTCTGGACTGGTTTTGAGATGGGTATTTACGAGAAAATTGTCAGCCCTAATCCGAAATTTGGAGCCAAATTGGCAATTATTTGGCAAAATAAGCATTGTAAACGAAGACTTCGGATCTTTAATGCTTTCTTTGTCCTTAACCCAGAACCTCGGAACCCCTGAACCCGTGAACGCCTGCCGTGGATGAAATTTATTTTATGGAGACCTATAACAAAATAGTGTGTTAAAGGAAAGGATCAGAGAATTAAAATACGACGATTTCTTGACAAAACCAATTTTTTCTCATAATAAATTCTCATTTGAAAAACTTTTATAACAGTATAACGAGTACACGTGGTGAGCCAACCTGGAAGAATGAGCTAAAATGATCTAAAATTTGAAATGACTAAAATTGTGGTGTCGCTTCGCGACGTCTGTTTATAAGAACGCACGTATTTTGGAACCTGGTAGGTATACGATTAGTTGAGTATAAATTACTTAACATGCGAAGTTCAAATAAAATAGATAGAATACCTTAAGTTTAGGCACTTTAGACATTTTGAATTTTAGGCAATTTTTTCTAGCACCTGCGTTACTGGTAAAATTATATTTTGTCACAAGATGCAAAAAATACATTTGTAAGAACCTAACGCAATGTTCCGTAATTCGACCTATAACATTCTGATGTATTCCCATGACACCTATGGTCTGGGACACATCCGAAGGACGATGGCCATCGCATCCCATTTACGGGGACCCCACATCAATATCCTGATACTGACCGGTTCCCCCATCGCCGGTCGTTTCTCGTTTCCGGATCGAATCGATTTTGTGCGGATTCCGGGGATGATCAAAAAAACCAACGATGAGTACTTGCCTCTTTCCATCAAAATCAATGCGCGGCATGCCCTTGACATCCGTAAGAATATTATCACCGCCACAGCCAAAACCTTTCAACCCCACCTTTTCATTGTGGACAAGGAACCCCTTGGGCTGAAAAAAGAGATTTTACCTACATTACAGTGGTTTAAACGCTGCCGTCCCGACACCCGATCTATTCTCGGACTGCGGGATGTTATGGACGATGCGGATACGGTCAAAAAGGACTGGAGGGCAAAAAAGGTTTATGAGCACCTGGAAAATCTTTACAGTGAGATCTGGATTTACGGAATTCAGGAATTTTATAATCCCATAACAGAATATGAAATTCCTGAATCCGTAAGCCGTAAGATGCATTTTACCGGATATATCCCACGAAAAATTCCGGGTAAAGACGCGGTACGCAATGTCAAAAAAGAGCTCCAGCTGAAAAACGGTGAGAAACTGGTGGTGGTTACCACCGGTGGCGGCGGCGACGGTTACCGGGTCATGGATACGTTTCTGTCCACGCTTGAATCTTTTACCAATAGGCCACCGTTTAAAAGTGTTTTAATTACCGGACCGTTTATGCCAAAGCATGAAAGAAAGGATGTTTTCAGACGGGCCAGACGGCTGGGGGTGCGAACTTACCATTTTTATCGGCAAATGGAAAAAATCTTTGCGGCAGCGGATATTGTCATCAGCATGGGGGGCTACAACACCCTTTGTGAGATCCTCAGTCAGGGAACCATCAGCCTGGTGATCCCCCGGGAAACACCCCGCCAGGAGCAAGTTATTAGGGCCCGGGCTTTTCACCGGCAAAATCTGGTGGATTATATCCCCTGGGCGGATTATGCACCCGATCTCTTACGGGACAAAATTTTTGCCCTCCTTGAAAATCCCGCACCCTATCGCGAAGCCATTTCCCAATTTAAATTAACCGGCATTGAAACCATGCAAAAGCGCCTGGTTGAATTCAGGTGCAAAAAAGCATGAGCATCTCCGGGCTACCTGTTCTGGGGATGATCCTGAAAGGCTATCCCCGCATTTCCGAAACGTTCATTTCCAACGAAATACTTTTACTTGAAAAACTCGGTTTTGCCATCCATCTGTTTTCCATGCGCCGGCCGCGGGAAAATTTCAGCCACGAAAGCGTTAAAAAAATTCGGGCCAAGGTGGACTATCTGCCCGAAACGCTGTTAAAGCCTTTGCCGCGGCTGCTGTACCACAACCTCTTTCTGGCTGCCAAAAAACCCGGGGTTTATGCCGGTGCTCTAAAAGCAGCATACCGCCGATTTTTAAGGACCCACAAATCCGCCACCATCAAGCATCTGTTGCAGGCCGGATATCTGGCGCACCGATTTTTACCGGCAAGCGGCGTCACCCACCTGCATGCCCACTTTGCCCATTCCCCGACATCGGTTGCCATGTTTACCAGCCATCTGACAGGATTGCCGTTTAGTTTCACCGCCCATGCCAAAGATATCTACACCTCAAATCCAAAGCAGCTTCGCGAAAAGATCGGACTGGCCCGGTTTGTGGTTACCTGCACTGAATACAATAGAAAACATCTTCGTGAGCTTTCCGATGGATACACAACCCCGATCCATCGCAATTACCATGGAATCGATATCAAGCTTTTTTCCGATAAAAATGAAATACCGAAAATACCTGCCCCGCCCTATCAGATTTTGACCATTGCCCGTTTCACCGCCAAAAAAGGCCTGCCCACGATTTATAAAGCGCTCCGAATTTTATGCGATCAGGGGATTTCTCTGCACCACACCCATATCGGCGGGGGTGAAGACCGTGAAACAATTATATCTCTTATCAAGGACCTGGACCTGGGGCCCGTGACCCGACTGCTGGGGACCCAACCCCACCAGGTGGTTTTGGAGCACTATAAAAAAGCCGATCTTTTTGTATCTGGGCTGTGAAGTGGCTTCAAACGGAGACAGAGACGGCATCCCCAATGTCTTAATAGAAAGCATGGCCATGGGGGTTCCGGTGGTGGTGACGGATATCTCAGCCATCCCCGAGCTGGTGGAAAATGAAAGCACCGGTCTTCTGGTGCCTCCCGGCCAACCGGATAAACTGGCCGAGGCCATGCTGCGCCTGCTGACCGATGGGGAATTAAGAAACCGGATCATTGCGGCGGGCAAACAGCGCGTGGTGCGGAAATTTGACAACCGGCAACTGATAGGAGCTGGCCGAGGTGTACCGGGAGGGCATGGGGATGTGAATTCGGAAGGTGGAATGCGGAATTCGGAAACTTTCGATTGCGGATTTCAGAATGTGGATTTAAGTTAGATCATAGTATCGCTCCGGCGGGATTGGTGGCTGATTAAGTTGATTCGGTCTTAAAGAAATTTTAAAATTGGGGGTTACTGTGTCTATCATCAAGTTTGTTCCGGGTTTTATTGCGGCGATTATCGCTTTTGTGGTTCTTAAGCTCATTGCTTTGGTCGGATCGCTGTGGCTTCAGATTCTGGTTTTTTTCGGCGTTTACCTGTTTGTCACGATTTTTGCCGAGATCGCTATGACGCGGTATGGGCGAAGTGCAGGGAGAAGAGAGTGAAGAGCTGAGGGCGATGGGCAGGGAGCCATAAGCGTTAAGTTTCTTTACGCCGGGGGACTGTGAAAGGCTTGCTGAAAAAAAATGAACACCGCCTGCCATGCATAGTGCGATGGGTTGATGTATACATGGATATATAAATCAAATGGTTAAATTGGCCTCACACCGGTCTCAAGGCATTGCGGGTAGGTCGAACACTGAAAGGATGAACATCGAATCTTGAATGAGAAAAGAAAGAAAAAGAAAAATTAACTCTAACGTTGTAGAACTTTTTTTATCGTAGGGTGGGCATTGCCCACCAAAAATAACCCAATTCAATTGTTTATAAGGCTTTTCACTATGCCCCATGCCCCATGCCCTATGCCATCCGCGCCCTGCCCTTTGCGGATTTGTTTCTATGCACCCTTTTAAACCCCTGGGACACACGCATCCTTCCGGTGATCTTGTAACCGCAACCGGTATCTTCGATTTCCTTATCAATCAGGGGCACCTGGTTATTTCAGCAAGTTCGCTTCGATGCCGCTGGATTTACTGGAAGCCCTGGTTATGGCTGAAATTGATTTGGGAGAGAAGGCAGGTTGTGAAAAAGTTTTCTGACACTTCTGCAGATTTATGGTTAACCTATCATAGCTATTATAAGGCACCGGATTTACTGGGTCCCGCGGTCTCCAGAAAATTGAATATTCCTTATGTCATATTTCAGGGCATTTATTCCACCAAGCGCAGGCGCCAGTGGACAGCCAAACCGGGATTTTATCTAAATAAAAATTCCCTTTGTGCCGCCGAACATGTGTTTGTCAATAAAAAAGTCGATCTGCTCAATCTCAAACGCCTTTTACCCGAAAACCGGGTGACCTATGTGGCACCGGGCATTATCCCGGATGATTTTTCCTTTGATGAAAACGTCCGTCAGGAACTGCGCAGGAATTGGAATATAGAGGACAATCCCGTAATTTTTTCAGCTGCCATGTTCAGACCGGATGTCAAAAGCGAAGGGCTGGGCTGGGTGATTCGGGCCTGCGGTGAGCTTTCTCGACAGGGGCAAAATTTTCGACTGGTTATCGCCGGTGATGGCAAAGAAAGAGAAAAGCTCCAGCAAATGGCCGCTGAGCAGGTGGCTGATCGAGTGTTATTTTTGGGGAAAATACCGCGCAAGGATATGTATCGCTATTACAGTGCGGCCGATGTATTTGTTTTTCCCGGTATCAGAGAATCTTTGGGGTTGGTTTTTCTGGAAGCTCAATCCTGCGGGCTGCCGGTGGTTGCTTTTAACAATGCCGGGGTCCCGGAAGCCGTTCAGGAGGGTAAAACCGGATTTCTGACGCCGGTGTACGCTTTGGAGCCTTTTGTGGATGCCATCCAGCGCCTGTTGAGCGATAAAAAATTGCGGCAGAAAATGGGCTGTGCTGCAAAATCTTATGTGCGGGAATTTCATGATTTAAATAAGAATTATCAGCGGCTTGAGCTATCGCTAAATACAATAGCTCAGCAACGAGAAATTAGATGACAGATTGTTTTGATTTTACTAATTCGGAACCAGCTCCGAAAAAGTTAAACCATTTCGGAGAAACATCCTAAAATGGTAAAAATTCAGCCACTAAGGCACGAAGGCACAAAAAAAAGAGAAAATAGATGCAAGATCCATATAAAATTGCACGTTTTGGCCTGATTCGCCACGCTCAAACCGTATGGAACCGGGAAAAAAAGATCCAGGGTCACAGCGATTCTCCGCTGACGCCGGAAGGTGAGATTTCAGGCATCGGCCGCTGGGGTATGATTTTAAATCAGATTCCCATGGGAATCGTCTTCTTGCCAGTGACACTGGCCGCGCTTTGGCAACAGCCGAGATAAAGTCACTACCTCATTTGAAAATTCCACTGACGATCGATTCACGTCTCAGAGAGCAGGACTGGGGTGATTGGGTGGGAAAAACCATTTCGCAAGATCCAAACAGAGGCACCCCGGATGCTGGACGGGCAGATAAGCGCCGGCTGGAGCTTTTGCCCGCCGGGCTGGGTGAAGATCGGAAGAGCGTTTTGGCAAGAAGCCAGCGGGCGTCTGCAGGAAGCCGCCGGCAGATGGCCCGGGGAGAATATCCTGGTCGTCACCCACGAAGGAGTGATTAAAAGCCTTGTTTACCATCTGTGCGGCAGAAAATTTCTTCCATCCGAGCCCCCCCTTCTTAAATCCTACCGGCTTCATTGGCTGGTTTATGACAGGGACGGGCTCCGGTTGGAAGCGGTGAATGCACTGGCACTTTCCGTTAAATTAGGTTGAACCTGGAACCATCCGTTTAGAATATGCAATACCTGATGATTCATGACATCCGCCCGGAATATTTTGATTTGAATCTGAACCAATACCGGCTGACATTTGATGACGGGCTTTTCTCCCAATACTATTACTTTCCCTTGTTGAAAAATGATCCCGGGGAATTAACCTACTTTATTACAACCGCTTTTATACAGCCCGGAAAAGCCAGAAGTATGTATGCCGGCGAAATACGTTTCCCACTTAAAACCCAAAAAATACATGCACCGTACTTTTATCGAAGGCAAATTCGATCACTTCATGACCATAGAAGAGATTCAGCAACTTTCAGCCCAACCGAATGTGCGTGTGGGTGTTCACAGTCATTTTCATGACGTGATCTTGACCCGAACACATCCAAGCAAAAGAAAACCTCTCAGCCCATGGAAACTGGAGCGTTTTGAGAACCGGCCTGAAATCTCAACCCAGGACTTGAGCATTCGATCGAAGCTTGCGTTTCAAGGCTATTATTTTGAGCATGGCATCTTAACACGACGATCCCAGGCGCAATGGGAAGAATATATCAAACATGATACCCAGTTGTGTGTCGAGTGGATGGCGGACAATTTGGGATTTGCCCCTGAATTGTACTGTTTTCCTTTTAACGAACATAATGAAAAATTAATATCGATTCTCAAAACTTTCGGGTTTAAGCAATTCTTCTCAGCTCGTCCCGGAAAATGCTCAGAGGTGTCGGGTCGAGTTGATATAGATAATCTTGTCGATACCTGACACGGATAAAACCGGAAAGAATAGCCACCAAGACACAAACAATAAATCTGATTAACGAGGACGAAAATTATCAAATTAGATCGCATGCATACGCCCTGAGTCTTTTCTTATTTTCCGCATTCCGCATTCCAACTTCCCGCCGGGGCGTAGGCCCCGCCCCTATGGGCCGGAGGCCGAATTCCTGAAACCTGACACCTGACACCTTCAGTTTCTTACAACATGTTGTCAGATAAAACCCGATAAGGCCCTAACCCGGACGAGCCTGAATTGAAAAATCTCACATCTGCCTAAGATACCGTAAATTGGCTAAAAGAACTGACACAGGGTCTTGATTGCTCACGGGCAACAAACTGACGGTTTGGTCAGTGGCAATTCGCGGCAGACGTGGTTTATGGATAGCAAGACCGGGATTTGCCTTTTGCAAAAAGTCGCAAAGGATTTCACCGGCCATTTTCGCTGCGGCATACTCACCCATATCCAAAGGAAGTTCCTCAATCGCTGCCGAGGATGGATAGAATATCTTTTGTAAGCCGGTTGACGGGACCGCCACGGTTTGAACAACGTGGAGGAACCCCCTGACATAATACTCACAAAAGGTGGTAAAGCGCTGTGACGAAAATTTGCCTTTAGCTGCTCCAAAAATAAATGGCGTGGCAAAATAATATAAATACAGGGGTTTCGAACGATTCTCGACCAGACTCAACAGCCCGTGCGAGGGATCTAATACATTCAACGGGAGGCAATCCGCGTTTGCTCCTCGAGCAGCAATTTCTTCTACCAGGCGTTGCGCATCCTGTTCACCGTGATAATAAGTAATGATGACCTCGGCGCCTCCCGCGGCTAAAAGCTTGGCGGTGACTTCCCCTAAACCGCGAGATCCGCCGATAATCAACGCCCGTTGTGCCGAAAATTCTTCTGATTCAACTTGACGACAAATATCTGTGAAGGCGGCTTGTCCCTGAGGTTTTGGTCGAAAGAAGGTTTTTATTCGTCCTTTCATCCCCGGCGCTTCAACATCTATTAAGAGAAGGGCTAATCGCTTGTTGGATTCCGCAACCTGGTATTTCAGCTTCGGAATTCCGATCCTGTTTGAAGAAAATGTCAGATTGAGTCCGGCATAGATCGAGTGCAGGCCGGGGCATTCCATGCCGACAAGACGAGTCGTCGCTAATAGTGCGGCAAGCTGCATTGGAGGTAACACCCGCACGAGATTGGGAAAAAGCCTCGCGGCGAATTCTTTGTCAAAATACAGGGAGACGTCGCCCGCGGCCGCTGCCGATTCTTCTAAGCAGCGGTCCCGACATTTTTCCGGTTCTTGAGGCGTCGCTGGGAGAGTGTCTATCCGGTGGTTCCTTATGGGCTCCCAGGCAATTTGAATCCACACGGCAAGCGTCTTGTCAGCCTCCAATCGTATTTCGACCAGCTGTTCATTTTGCGTGCTATAAATGCAATTAATGGTCTGTCCGACCCCTATTCCCGCCTGAAAATTGGCTTTGACAGCCCTTAGTTCCAAGGGTTGCGTCCGGGGTTTCAAAAAATGATCCACACTCCAAAACAAAGCATGCATGCCATGAACGACTTGCTGTCCAAACAGGAGACGCCGGGCCAGTACGGGGTCCATGTGCAAAGGATTATAGTCGCCGGAGAGTCTTGCAAAAGCGATCTGATCGTCGGATGTAAATGCACGCTGGGTCATAGTTCCCCCCCGATGTTGCAGCGTTAGGTTCCTTAGGCCCTTAGCGGGATTTTTCTGACAACATGGTGTAAGAAGAGATATCGTTGATTGGGTAATTTGTTGATTGGTTAAGTGATTATAAATATTGATTTATCCCACATTTGCAAAAAATTTTTGGACACGGGTATAATTTAGGAATTTAGGAATTAAATAAATTCTATCTATTTTAATTTATTGATTTAATACCTCAATCCCTCAATTCCTGAATTCCTCAATTTAGTGCTAACAAATATAAATAATGTCCAAAAAAAAGAGCTATTTGGATAGTAAATTAGGAGGTCTGAAGAAACTGAGGTTGTCAGGTTTCAGGTGTCGGGTGTCAGGTGTCAGTGTTCAGCCCCGCCGCTGGCCTGAAAAACGGCCGGTCTAATCGAAAAAATAACTATAGAAAAGAAAATATCGAATAATGAATATCGAATGTCGAATGTCGAAGTAATGTATTCTGTCTATTTTAAAAAAAAGACTGAGCAAAGCGATTCCACCCTTCGAAATTCTGCGGTTCGATATTCGTTATTCTGCGGTTCGCTGTTCTAACTATGTGTAGTTTCATATGAGGTTTTGGGTTTCCGCTCTTACGTTCCTCGCTCCTGAAACCTGACACCCGACACCTGAAACCTATATATTTGCTTGGCGCTAATCGACAAGTTCAATATGTTCGGGAGCAGGAAAAGGCTCCTCTCCATCTATAATAAAGCACTCCCCCTGCTGCTGAAATCGGGGAGCTAAGCTTTTAAAAAAATCCAGACACGGTTTATTTTTGGATGTGGCTATATATCGGGCAGACACATCTTCAACGCCCATCGCTCGCGCATAGTGAATCGCGGTGGAAAGCATGGTTTCTTCTATTTTTCGTCCCAGCACCCGACAGCTCAAAATAAAATCCGTAATTTGTGCGTTTCGAGCTTGAATATCCAGGCTCACGATACCTGTTAGACCTGCATCACCAAATTTATCCGAGACGCGCACCGTCCAAAGCTTATGATGTTTCTCTCCGGCCCAGGCCATGAGTTCTGCTTCAGACATCCGTCTTGTTGAGAGGTTCATTTGATTGGTTTTGTTCAGCAGTTGCGTCGCCCTTTGCAGATTTGCCGGATGAAGTTCTTCAACCTGGACGCGAATGGCTAAACGCGTTAACCATTCCTCTAATGAACTGACTGTTTTTTTCAATTCCCGGCGTTTGTTTTCTGAAAGATACATTGTGGTTCTGAAAAGGTCTTCCTGACTGAGAGAAGGCATCTCAAAGCACCGCAGACTGAGTAACGCAGCCGGATATAGCATGGGGTCTTTCGGCCAATCGGGCACAAGAATCTCCGGCAGACTCTCTTTGACCCGTGCCCGTTCAACGGGATTATCGTCAATAAACACGGTAGACTGGGGCCCAAGATTCAATTCGGTCATCAAGTCAAGGACATTTTGGACTTTATCCTGCCAATTAATTCGCCAGCCGGCAAAATCTTCCAATTTGAGCACCATTTCAGGGTGTTTTCGGATCGCTTCCAACGCGACCTGCTCCTCATTTTTACTCACAATTGCCAGCAGTATCCCTCGATTCTTCATAGATCTCAAGGCGTTCTGGAAATCTACATAGGCTTCCCCGAGGTGATGATGTCCTCCCAACACAAGATTCTCCCACCCGGCTTCACCGACAATGCCGCCCCATAACGTATCGTCCAAATCCACGATAATGAGTTTTCGGGCATACCCGAGCATGCCGCCCAAGGCCGCTTTGATATCCCGGACGGCTTCCTTGAAGACCTCATTGCCAAATACAATTTTCCCCAGGTACCACAGCTTAGGACTGAATGCCTGTATCCCTGCCCGCTCTGTCCATCTGTGAGTATTGAGAACGTATATATTGGAAGTCTTTTCCAGATTCTCACCCAGCCGTAAATTCATCCGCATGACGGTGTTCGTCAGCCCGATCCCGGTCTTCATGTCAAGTACCCCGAAGACGCTTCGATATGACGGCAGCACCCAGGTCGGAACAAAAGCGTACTTCACCCAATCACTCATATTTACCAACAATGAGCAATATTCATCGACTTGTTGAAGCACTTTCTGCAGCGGGACCTGTTCGTACCTGAGAAGCGAATTAAAAGCAGAAATAACGGATTGCGGACGGGTCCAAACCACGGCCACATCCGGCGTGTTTTGCCAACACGGTAAGTCTTTGTGTAACAAGGTTGATACAGGCTGGCCAAATGGGGCAAGAATAGGCTTTAGGGCGGGAAATTCGGGATCGTTGGCGGCATAACCGGCGAAATTTTGAAAATTAAAATCTGAAACAAGAACGCAGGTATAGTGTTGCTTATCCATCACGCTTTTCGTTTAGCAGCAGGTGAATGTAATCTGCAAGCGTCCCAAGAGTGCGAAATACCTGATTGACCTGAGACATTGTGCGGTCATCGGTCAGCAGAATGGGCATGCCAAGTTCTTCGGCTGCCTTTTGTTCCGTCACCACAATTAAATTAATCAATCCTGCTGAATCTAATCTTCCAAAATCACCCGCTAAAGGGGTCTCCAGGTGTTTCTCCAGGTGTTCTTCTGCCGGCCGCAACTGGTTGAGTTCGTCAATGACGCTAAACAGCATTCGGGTAATTTCTTCGTGCATTGCCAAGGGTCTTTTCTACCCCAACGTTAGGGAGGAGAATTTCTCTGTTGATGATTAACAGCGGACATTCATCACTTTTCATCGGAATTCGAAGGTTAGGTTTCAGGTGACAGGTGTCAGCCCAGCCGCCGGCCAAAAAAACGGCCGGTCAAATCGAAAAAAAAACTTTTGGGACTCGGTTTGGAAATCGGCCGTTGTTGGGTTTCGCATTTCGCTATAATAACGGCAAAATGTAGGTTGGGTTGAGTGCAACGAAACCCAACAAAGCTTGGAGCAGGCTCAACCCAACCTACAAAATGCAAAGTGGCACAAGATAGATCCAACTCCAACTTTTAAAATGTAGTTTATTACGAGCGCGCCTCTAGCCGCGAGCGTCCAGTCTGATCAAAAAAAAACTTTTTAAATGTAGTTTCATACGAGCGCCGCCTCTGGCCAAAAAAAACGGCCAGTCTGATCAAGAAAGAAACTCTGAAAAAGCGAATATCGAATAATGAATGTCGAATGTCGAAGTAATGTATTCTGTCTATTTTAAAAAAGACTGAGCAAAGCGATTCCACCCTTCGACATTCTGCGGTTCGATATTCGATATTCTGCGGTTCGCTGTTCTAACTATGTTTAGTTTCATATAAGAGCTGCGGGGTGCGGACTTAGCACATCCTTCGGTTCGTTCTCGTCGTCGTCGTCCTCGTCGTCGTTCTCGTCCTCGATCCGTTTGGCAAAGGGTTTCACCAGCTATAGTTTTCGATTACGAGGACGAGCACGACGACGAGGACGATTTGACACCTTCCGTATGGCGAGCCAGGGTGGTCGGCTCCACTTTGATTTTGCCATATACTGATGTTTCATACGAAAAATCAATAAAACGCGAGATCTCCGTCTCCGCCGTGTATACGGTAGCCCGTCAAGGGAATATCTGCAAATGCTTTGGATAGAGAAAATCCTCTTGAAACCGCTTTGGCAGACCAATAGGGGCAGCGAAGTTCAGGAAAACTTTTAACCAACTGCTCATCATACAGGCTGAGGGCACTCACTTCCATCGCCAGCGCATGATAGACCACTGCGGCGGTGATAGACAAGGCATGTTGGCGCTCAAAATAAGAATATACGACGCTCATACGATCATCACGCACTTTCAACATGAAAAATCCTACCATCTCGTTATTCTGCTCAAACACCTTGACACCCAGATAGAAAAATCTTTCGGAGCGTGACGAAAAATAATATCGCTTGCCGGCAGAATCTTTTAACGGCGCCGACAATATCCAGGGGTACATCATCACCCAATTGAGGTCGGCCTTTCCTTTGCGAGTCAGATCATGCTGGTGATGTCGTTGGATAAACTGGCCGGTCTCTTCATCGATGGTAGCGATATACTCAAAGGTCAAACGCTGACATATGTTGTCGCGCCGTTTCCAGAAAAAATATCTGAGATTCACGATTTCATCCATCATGACATCAAAGATTTTAAACAATACCCGGAATATTTTCAACGTTGGCAGCTTCCGGGAGATGGCCCTGGTCACATTAAATCGAAACCTGATCTCCAGTCCTTTCAATGGCTTTAAAGCAATAAACCTTTGAGAAGCATGAAGAGATTTCCTGGCTTCCTTTGAGCCTCCTGACACGCCAAGATACTGATGATACGCATTTAGGGCTTTAAAAAGAAGAACGGCGCCAACTCCGGTAGTTGCACAAGATGGAGTAACCCGCCAGCTGGTCAACCAGCCAAATTTGTATACGTCGTTTTTGACAAAGATTTTATCGGGAAGAATCCCAAGATAGCCGATCACCTGGTTATCCTGATATGCAACCAATAAGACAGGATCATCCTTATCCGCCCGGGGATTATGGCTGTATGATAACGCCCTGTGTTTAGTTATCGGCAAGGTTTTTGTAAGCCAAAAATCCTCTGATAACAAAGCTGTCTTTAAATCTGCGACAGTAAAGGTTTTAATCTCCATCGCGTCTCGTTTTTTTTGCTGAGATTCATATAGGCACTTAAAAATTATTTTTGTTCATTTTGTGGCAAAATTTATTTGTACTCGCAGCTCACCGGATTCATGGTAGCGGAATAGTTGCATCCAGGCGATTTATGGATAATGCAATGATTGCCTGTTTGGTTCCCCGATAAATCGGGATTTACGCTTCGCTACAACCGGCTTGTCCGGGTTGGGAAATAAAGTTAAACCTGCTTTTGTACGATCCGAGTATAACGCAAAGGAATTGTGTGTCAAGCTGGATGAATATACTTCATCTTGTTGAGAAACAAAAAAACAACTAATGGTTGACAATAATTCCAGGATTTAGGAATCTGAAAATTCAGGAAATTAGGAGTCAGCCCAGCCGCTAGCCTGAAGAGTGGCCAGTTTAATCGAAGAAGAAACTTTGGCCTTGCTATTTCCATATGACTGGTTAACTAAAAAATGAACGTCCAACATCCAACATTGAACGTCCAACATCGAATAATGAATTCTGCCGATTTAAAAAAAAGACTGTGCAAAGCGAATCTATCTTTTTCTGTCTAAATAAATGAGTTTCACACGATAAAAAAGCGACCGAATGGCTCGTCGCAGATTGAACCCCTGAACCCTGAACCTTGACCCCTGAACCCCTGAACCCTTGAACCCTGAACCCCTGAACCCTTGAACCCTGAACCTATAAATATGAAGATTATCCAATATTGCCAACATGTACTCGGTATCGGCCATCTCTTCCGCAGCCTCGAAATCAGCCGGGCCCTGTCCGATCACGAGGTGATTCTGGTCACCGGCGGTCCCCGGGTCGCTACCGATCTACCTGAAAATGTCCGTGAAGTTCGCCTCCCCGACCTGCAGATGAACCGGGAGTTTAAAGGGCTTTTTAGTTCCAGGCAAGATGCCGGCCTGGATCAGATCAAAGAGGAGCGCCAAAAACGCCTTTTTAACCTTTTTGAAAAAGAGAATCCCGATGTTTTTTTGATCGAGCTGTACCCGTTTGGTCGCAAGGCCTTTCGTTTTGAACTCGATCCGGTATTACAGGCCGTGGATGATAAGAGACTGCCCTGTGGATCGGTGGTTTGCAGTGTGCGGGACATACTTGTTGAAAAGGAGGATCGGGACAAACACGAATTACGGGCCGCCAAGACCCTGAACAGCTATTTTGATGCCGTGCTGGTTCATGCCGATCCCCAACTGGTAAAGATCAGCGAAACGTTCGATCATTTTGATCAAATTACAATACCCGTGGATTACACCGGGTATATTGCCCCCAAACCCATCGCCGGATGCCGGTAAAAGGATTCGAAAGCAACTGAAGATCGAAACGGACGAATTGCTGATCGTTGCCAGCGCAGGCGGGGGAAATGTGGGCGCCCCCATTCTGGAAGCCGTTATCCTTGCATTCGATCGATTGGAAGCCAAAAGCCGATGTCAGCTGAAGGTTTTTACCGGGCCTTTTCTGGATCAAAGTGATTTTGACCGTCTGAAAAAATTGGCCGGGAGCAATGTGCAGTTAGAACAGTTTACCGGGGATTTTTTATCCTATCTGACGGCTGCCGACCTTTCCATCAGCATGGGAGGATACAATACCACCATGAATATCCTGGCTGCCGCTGTACCCGCCTTGGTGTGGCCGTTTCCCCAGAATCGCGAGCAACGGTTGCGGGCGCAGCGCCTGGCCGACCTGGGAGCGTTAAGGGTGCTGGAAGATGAGGACCTTCGCCCCGATCGCCTGGCCGTTATCATGAGTCATCTGTTAGCCAAACCGACGCGGCCAACTGTCAATATCAACCTGGACGGCGCCGCAAATACGGCTAAGTGGATTGAAAATCGGATAAAAAGGCAGCAGAGTAAAACTTCAGGCTTCGTTGAATAGTTTACTGGTTGAATGGTTGATTAGTTTCTTACAAATGAATTTTGTGCATCTTGTGGCAAAATGTTTTTTTACAATCATCGCAGGTTACTCAGAAAATTGCCTAAAATTCAAAATGCCTAAAGTGCCTCAAATTGAGGTATTCTGTCGATTTTATTTGAACTTCGCATGCTAAGTTGTTTTTTACTCAACTGATCGTATACCTACCAGATTCCAAAATGTATGCGTGCTTATAAGCAGATGGAGCGAAGCGACACCACAATTTTAGTCATTTCAAAATTTTACGATTGTTGAAACTTGACAATCTCGTAAAAAGTCAAAATTCTCAAATTTCGATGTAACATCTCAATAACCCCGGTATTAAGTAGGTTGGGTTAAGCGGGATGTAGGCACAATTTATGTTGGGTTCGCCTATCTTAATGCACCTCAAAAGTTTGAAATAGCAACAAAATTAGCGAACCCAACAAGATTGGTTGCAGACCGTCGGCTTAACCCAACCTACGATTTATCGTTTAGGCCCATGAAGTGGATACCCCCTTAGCATAATTTATTGAGAACTTGCATTTCGATCTCATAGCCTATTGAAATTATTAAGTGTGAAATTTTATTTTTGTGGTTTTTGTGCCTTTTTGCGGCCACATCAAACTTGAAGTGTCCAATTATTTTGCTAATATGGGATAAATCAATGTTTACAACCACTCAACTATAGCGCGCACCGGATATCCTGATACCATATATGGCGTTTAAAGCATGTGTACACCACCATATATTGCAGTTATAACGGGAATATAGTGCGTATTATCAGTATCATGAATTCCGGTACATGTTATAATCAACGATATCTGGATTCAAGGTTTGGCATCGGATTTTTGAAAACAAATAAATTTAAATTGCGGAGCGGAGCGACATCATTATTCGATGTTCGACGTTGGACGTTCGATGTTCGACGTTCATCCCCTGGAGGACACAAAAATAAATACTAAAGGGCCTAATTGATGCAATCATACGTCTCTCCCATTTGGCGCCATCTTCCTTCAGATCTTGTTCATCGAACCGAACGCTGTATTCATATCGCCGCGGAACGACTGGAGAACAAAGGTCCCGGATACATTTTTTTTCGGGCGGACGATGTGGCCGCTCCCGGGAGAAACCTTGCCAAATTGATGGATGTTTTCAAGCGGCACCGGGTTCCCCTGTGTCTGGCCGTGGTCCCGGCATGGCTCACCGGCAGGCGCTGGCAATATCTCAAAGGTCTGGAGGCAAAGGAATCTTCGCTGTGGTGCTGGCACCAGCATGGCTGGCGCCACGTCAACCATGAAATCAATGGTAAAAAACAGGAGTTCGGAGCTTCCCGCAGCCGGTCGGATATCAAACGGGACCTTGTGCTGGGTAAACGTCACCTCGAAGATTTCATAGAGGCAAAATTTTATCCGGTATTCACACCCCCGTGGAATCGTTGCAGTCTCAGCACACTCCAATTGCTGGGAGAACTTGGTTATGTGGCCGTATCCCGCTACCGCGGAAGCATGCCCCGGGCGCCAAGGGAATTGCCGGATTTTTATGCAAACGTTGATCTGCACACCCGCAAGGAGCGGGACCCGGCAGCTGGTTGGGAAAGACTGTTGGAAGAGCTCCAACAGGCCGTATCATCAAAGTTCTGCGGCATTATGATCCATCACCAGCGGATGAATGAGGCGGCATTTGATTTTCTTGAGATGCTTTTAAGGATCCTGGCCAAGCGCAGAGAACTTCAGCTGGTGAATTATAAGGATTTAGCGAAATCGTTCACAGGTTCAGCCCGCCCTGGTGCGACTTATTAGATCATATTACGGCCCGTGTCAGGCTCCCAAATATGAATCTAAATAATTGAGCAACGTAAAGTCAGGTCTGGGCCAGGGGGTTCAACGTTCAGGGTTAAGGACAGGGAGGGCAATCGTATATACGAACTTTACCTTTTACCCAACAGGACATTATCTTCTCGGAGCCGTAGGCCAGAACCCATTATTCCACTATGCCAGCATTCCAACATTCCAGCCCTATTTTTATTTGCGCTGCTGCAAATATTTAACCATCTTGCTCATGGAAAGCCGTATGCTTGAGGGGCCGGAGCGAATAAAGAAGTCTTCATTTTTACCCACTGCCAAGAAAACCGGACCGGAGACCTTTTCACAGGTGATGACAACAATCGTTTTCCCGTTTATGGTTTGAAGGTCACAGTCAATGTAACGCGAAAACTCGGCACCGATATGCTGGTTGAGCAAATTTTTTAGATGCAGCCGGCACTTATCGTCACTTTCGAAACCGTCCGCTTCGATTCCTTCGAGGCCGCTGTCATCGTTTACGCCGATCAGCAGCGTTCCGCCTTCCGAGTTCAAAAATGCGGCCACGCTTTTAAGCCAGGCCAGTTCAATTGCTTTATCCGTTTTGCCGGTTTTCAGATTGGTCCGCAGCGTCGATTTAAATTCCCAGGTTGCTGCCCTCGCCGACGGAAATCATTTTTGACAGATCATCGTCAATACTTCCGGCTCGACTATCCGTCGTTGGAGGTGATGGATACCTAAGGCTGTAATGACGGATCATATATACGACCAGAACTGAACCGGCCAACAGAATGGCTGATAGGGTCAGAACAACCTGCAGCCATCTTTGCCGGAAATTTCCTGCCAGGTCTTTTTGCGGGATGATGACACCTATCCAGGACCCTGAGTCATCGGCCTGCATTGGCTTGAAGCCGACCCACCACGTCTGGCCCCTCGCTGGAAAACTTTTTGACCGCAAATGTTTCCGTCCTGGCCTTTTCCCATACGCCCATTGCGTCCTTGAATAAGCCTTCTTCCAGGTCCCCGGAGGAAATAAACGATACGTCGGGGGAAGGGGCCGTTTTCTGACTCTGATTCGCTTTTCGGGGTACCATCAAAGAGCCATCATTGCGGATCATCAGGATTCGTGCTCCCGGCGAAACCTGAAGCCGGAGAGAAACCGGTACAGGTCGTCCAGCAAAATGTCCAGGGCGGCCACGGTGATCACCCGGTCATCGCTTTTTTGCCTGCCAGCGAACAGAGGCAGTGATGCCCAGCTTATTGACCGTCTTAAACCGGTAAGGCTCTGTCCAGAAAATTGTTCCGGAGCCGGTCGACTGCAAAGCGCCGGCAAACCAGGTGCGGTTTCGGGGATCAAATGTTCTTTTCTCCCGCCACGTTTTTAGAAGATCTCCTGTGGTGCTCCAGCGCTTGAGGTTTACTTCCATCCCGGGGCGGAATTCCTTTGAGGAGCGGGTTAGCCATGACGCTTTTTCCCGGAGTAGAAAATATTCACGCCCGTCCGTATCGGCTAAAATCAGGCTCGAAACCATTGCCTGGGATTCCAGCAGGGGCATAAATTTATCGTTTAGCTGTCGCGTCTCTCGTATATCAAGAATACTCGCTTCTCCCCATTTTGCGAGAAGGGACAGATCCCTGCTGACGGGGGCGGAAATTTCCAGATACTTTTCCCGAACCGCGCGGGTGGCCTCTGACACTTTTGATTCTGAAACCTCTTGCCGGATGTTCCACCCTTGAATTGCGAAAAGCACAAGGATTGCCAGCACCACTGCCACCACCACCATCGTAATGGCAAGCGCCGATTTTCGACTATAATTTTGCATTGATATCTCGTCACCTAAAAAATGATTGCATTGATTTTATTGCTTTTATGTGGGAAAAGCAAGAACTGAAACCGTAAAGTTCAGCCACTAAAACACGAAGGCACAAAGAAAAGGATATGGTAAACGATCAGCCAACCGCAGAGAACGCATCCTCCGGCCCATAGACTTCCGGCTTGTAGAGCCTACAGCTCGGAAAGGCCTACGCCCCGGTGGGAGGTCGCAGAGATTTTTAAATAAAAAATGTTGTAAGAAACCGAAGGTACTGTACTGGAAGAGACACATCTCACTGGAATATCGTCCTCGTTTGCCACTTGAGTCTCTACTCTCAAACTGCCCCGCAGGGGCCACTTTTTCCGAGCGCAGTCTCGGAAAAAGCTTAGTGATTTTGAAACTGCTTTTGCAACACACAACGAACAACTTACAACAGACAACCAACAACCGACCACTGACAACGGACCTGTCATATGAACATCATCTTTTACTGCCAGTACGTTTGGGGAATGGGACATTTCATTCGCAGCCTGGAGTTTGCCAGGGCGTTGTCGGATCATAATGTGACGCTGGTTGCCGGCGGTCAGGAAGTCGCAGTGGATCTGCCGGATCACGTTCAGCTCGTGCGGCTTCCGGTGTTGTTTATGGATGAGAAATTTACCAGGCTGATTGCAGGCACCCCCGATCAAACCGTCGGTCAAATCCAGCAGGAACGCAAAGAGATTCTTTATTCACTGCTCGAAGAAAAACAGCCAGACATTTTCATCGTCGAGCTTTATCCTTTTGGCCGGTCCATATTCGGCTTTGAGCTGGACCCTCTGCTGGAGGAGATCCGTGAAGGCAAATTTGGGCATGTCAAGGTCGTATGCAGCCTGCGGGATATTCTGGTGGAAAAAAAAGATCCCGCAGCCTACCAAGAACGGGTTTTACAAAAACTAAACCGGCACTTCGATGTATTGTTGATTCATTCCGATGACGGTTTGCTGCGGCTGGACGAAACATTTACCCGGGTGGGCGATATCAACATTCCTGTGGTTTACACGGGGTTTATCACCCAACAGACGGATCCGGCTGCTGGTAGAAGGCTGCGGCTGGAACTGGCAATCTCTTCCGAGGAAAAGCTCATTGTGGCCAGCGCCGGCGGCGGGCGCTCCGGCTACAAACTTTTAACTTCTGTTATAGATGCCTGGGAATTACTGCGTGATCGACTGCCGGTTCGGCTTGAAGTCTTCACCGGACCGTTTATGGAAAATGAAGAGTTTGAAAAACTGTCCGCCCGCCCCTCTGCAGGCTTTCGCATCCGGCGATATACAAAGCGCTTCCTGGATTACTTGTATGCTGCCGACCTGTCGGTGAGCCTGGCCGGGTACAACACCTGCATGAACCTGCTGGTTACCAAAGTTCCTTCCCTTGTCTATCCCTATTCGCGTCAGCAGGAGCAGCCCATGCGGGCTGATAGAATAAATAATTTGCTGCCCATGAAAATAATGAGTGAAGTAGATATTCAACCCGATCGTTTGAGCAAGCTGATTGATCAAATACTCCAAAAATCTCCGCCCCGTAGAGAGCATCCCGCTAAACCTCGATGGGGCCGCAAATGCTGCCCGTTTCCTTAATACAGATTTCGGAAAATGATAGAAAACAGGTCTTTTTTTTTGGACATTATTTATGTCTATTAGCGCCAAATTGAAGGATTTAGGCATTGAGGGATTAAATGCAATTAAAGGATAAAATCAATAAATTAAAATAGATAGAATTCCTTAAATTCCTGAATTCCTCAATCCTTGAATCCCTGAATTAGACCCATGTCCAAGTTTCATGCAATCCCTCGAAAGTTAAGGAGTCACAGCTATTTTTCCAAGCTGAATGCCAAGGTCTGTATTGGACTCAGGAACAAATAATTCCCCAACCTAACTTGTCTTTGTATTTTGGCGTCTTAGTGGCAAAAATGTTTTGCCAGAAAATGTCGTAGATCCGCCTCATGCGGACTGTTGGATTTAATCGAACAGCAGAGCCTGCATGACTATCGCGGCTACCCCGCTGAATTGGGATGGAAGCAAAAGCCGCTCCCATCTTCTCACCTTCTCAACCTCCCACCTTCAGTTTCTGACAACATGTTGTCAGATACAACCCGATAAGGATCAAACCAGAGGGTGAGTGCGCCGATAAAATATGTAGGGTGCTTACTAAAGTTGTGAAAAACATTTCCCAGCTTTGCGCTGCATGGGTTATTTCTCGATGCAGGCGAACATTTTCAGCAATAAAATTTTGCAATATTAACAGATCATTGATTCAAAGATAATAAAATTACCATGCCTGGGTTGCAGGTTGGTACCTTTTTTGCTTTTTAGGAAAAGAAAAAAATTCAGCCACAAAGACACGAAGGCACAAAAAACAGATAGAATACCTTAATTCGTCATTCGAAAATATTTAGCGGGGAGTTCTCCTATGACAGATATTTCTTTGATATCCGGCAAGCCCATGAGCAAAGATTCCAGTTGCATGAATATCCTCACCTGTGAGCACTACCTTAAAAATGTTTTACCGCAAATGCCACATAACAAGCTATTTGACAGCATTACTGGAAATCAAAAATATCTGGTCACCGAAGAAGACACGGGCAAAGTCGTACCGGTTGGCAATGATTATCTGCTTGAGCCTGGAAACTGGATTTCAAATGATTTGTTGAACCAGATATACCAGAACACCGTTTCGATTTTAAGAGATCCGGATGCTGTTTACAAGGCCGGCAGAAATATATTCAAGACCGCCGTGGGGACCCAGGTTTTTTTAATGCGTCTGGCCGGAGTTCAAACCATCATCAACCGACTCCCCAAAGAAAATGCCAAATTTAACACAAACCGTTCAATCAAGATCATTGAGAACCAAAATGGATATGCCGTGGTCAGAATTTTCTGGGATGACAATCCAGCCGTCACCAAGCTGTTCTGTGACATGAACCGAGGTGTTTATGAAGGTCTGGGACAACTTACAGGCAATCCGGCCGCAGTGGAGGAGAAGATATGCCAGTTTGGAGGCGGCAATTTCTGCGAGTATCACATCAAGTGGAAGGCCAAACCCTTTTATTCCCGGTTTATGGACCTGTTTCGCTTTCGGCTGTCACGAGAAATTATCGAAGAACTTGAACGCAGGATCGAAGAGGTCAACACTATCCGCCTGAAACAGGAGAGGGTCATAGAATTCAGGACCCGAGACCTTCAGGAGCAGAAACGAAAGATTGTTAAGGCGCACAGTTTTCTGTCAAGATATGTACCGCCCCAGTTGGCAAAGAAAATACTGGCAGGAGATGTTGCACCGGTTCGGGATCACCGCCGCAGGAAATTAGTGATGTTTTTTTCCGACATCAAAGATTTCACCCGGACCACAGATGCGATGGAACCCGAAGATATGGCAGAATTGTTGAACGAATATTTTTCCTGCATGAATGCCATCATTCAAAAATATGAAGGGACCCTTGCCAACATTACCGGTGATGCGCTGTTTGTTTTTTTCGGCGCACCGGACAGAACCGACGACAGAGATCATGCCTTACGATGTGTGCGGATGGCCATGGAAATGCAGCAAAAAATGGGGGAACTGCAAAAAAGGTGGTTCAGTGAAGGCATTGAATATCCTTTACAAATAAGATGCGGCATCAATACGGGGATGGCTACGGTGGGCAGCTTTGGTTCCGGGCAAAGAAGCGAATACAGCGCTATGGGCATGCAGGTCAACCTGGCTTCCAGACTGGAAACGGCCTGCGAGCCGGGAGGAGTTCTCATCAGTCATCCCACCTGGGCCCTGATTAACGATCAGGTTGACTGCCGGTCAAAGGAAACCATAGAAATGAAAGGATTTTCACGGCCGGTCAGGGCGTATGAAGTTAACCTGTAGGTAGAGAATTCAGATATCGTTGATTGGGTGATTAGTTGATTGGTTAAGTGGTTATAAATATGGGTTTATCCCATATTTGCAAAATAATTGGACACTGTCACTCAGGTTTCAGGTGTCGGGTTTCAGGTGTCAGTAGTAAAAAAGTGAGAGCCGGCCTGAAACCTGAAACCCGACACCTGAAACCTATCCTCCGAAAAGGCTTCACTACGCCCGATAATGTCCAAAAAAATGAGCTATTTTCATAGTTAATTATGAGGTCTCGAATTAAAAAGATGAACACCCGCCTGCCATGCATAGTGCGATGGGTTGGTGTAAATATGGATATATAAATCAAATGGTTAAATTGGCCTCACTCCGGTTTCAAGGCATTGCGGGCAGGTCGAAAAGAGAATGTTGAATGGGAAACAGTGGCATTCCCGGGTTCAAAGGTTCAGAGGTTCCGAGGTTCAGGGTTCAAGCAGCCCTGGCCTCCGCCTCCGCTTCCAGGCCGGCTTCCTGCTCGACTCCGTCCCGTAGGGCCTACCCTCCGGCCTGTAAGCCCTCAGACCTGGAAGCCTACGGGCTGGAAGCGGCCCCGGAGAGTGCGACGTGATGTGGCTATGAAATTGCTTTCACATTCTATGGGTTTGGCTTTCCATCATTACATCTTGACATGCCAGGTCTGGGCCAGGGGTTGCATTCTCGTCCCTGGACTGGATTTGGGAAGCGTATTTAGGAGAAAAGCGTCAGCCTCGTCAGGGCTAATCCAAAATTTGGAGCCAAATTGGCAATTATTTGGGAAATGAGCATTTTTAACGAGGACTTCGGTCTTTAATGCCTTCTTTGTCCTTAACCCTGAACGTTGAACCCTGAACCCCTGTGAACGGTTACCTTATTTTTGCGGCAGCTGTTTACGACAACAGGAGCAGATCATCCCCTTGACATCGCCTTCAGCAAACCGGTGCCGGTAACTGGAATAGTGCTCACCATACCAGATATCCGCCAGGCTCTGGGTGGTAAGATCCCCCATAATGCTGCGCTGCTCCCAGTCGGCACAGCACTGCACCATGCGGCCGTCATAGAGAATGTATATCTGCTCCATCAGCCGCCGACACCAGGAAAATGATTTCAGGCTGTGTTCGCCAACCGCGGTGTCGCGGATATTTTGCTGATCGGCCCGGTTTTCCACAGGTTCGATATACAGCTTGATCTCCCGATCCTGCCAGTACCGGCGGATGCGGGGAATTTCGTCGTGGGTCTGAATCGAATCGACCATAACAATTTCAAGGCGCGGCAATTTGTAGCCGCCCTTTATTTTTAACTCCAACAGACGATCAATATTTTTCAGGGTTTTTTCGAGTGCAAGGCCCATGATGCGCCGGTAAGTGTCCGCGTTGAGGCTTTGAACCGAAATCTTGAGTTTGTTCAGTCCCGAATCGAGCAGACCTTTTGCCATACCCTCTGTCAACAGTCCTCCATGGCTGGTGACCTTGACGTATTGGGGTTTTTTAATTCGGGCGCTGACGTAAGCAACACGCTCGGCAAGTTCACGATCCAGCATGGGCTCATTCATCAGATAAACCGAATAGCGCCGTATCCCCAGCTCTATGCACTGATCCACAATTGAGCGATACAGGTCCCAATCCATTCGGCGGCCCCTGGGGATATGCTTTCGAGTTTTGCCGTTGGGGCAAAAAATACAGTTGGCATTGCATCCCGTAACGGTCTGGATTTGGACATGATCGGGAGCGCTGGCGGCCCTGGAGCCTTTTATGTGGTGAATACCTCGCATTTTTATTATAGCAAGGATATTAACCATTTTAATTTTATCGTCAATACAGATATCGTTTATTGGTTGATTAGTTGATTGGTTAAGTGGTTATAAATATGGGTTTATCCCATATTTGCAAAATAATTGGACACTGTCACTCAGGTTTCAGGTGTCGGGTGTCAGGTGTCAGTGTTCAGCCCCGCCGCTGGCCTGAAAAACGGCCGGTCTAATCGAAAAAATAACTATAGAAAAGAAAATATCGAATAATGAATATCGAATGTCGAATGTCGAAGTAATGTATTCTGTCTATTTTAAAAAAAAGACTGAGCAAAGCGATTCCACCCTTCGAAATTCTGCGGTTCGATATTCGTTATTCTGCGGTTCGCTGTTCTAACTATGTGTAGTTTCATATGAGGATAAAAAAGCGACCGAATGGCTCGTCGCAGATTGAACCCCTGAACCCTGAACCTTGACCCCTGAACCCCTGAACCCTTGAACCCTGAACCCCTGAACCCTTGAACCCTGAACCTATAAATATGAAGATTATCCAATATTGCCAACATGTACTCGGTATCGGCCATCTCTTCCGCAGCCTCGAAATCAGCCGGGCCCTGTCCGATCACGAGGTGATTCTGGTCACCGGCGGTCCCCGGGTCGCTACCGATCTACCTGAAAATGTCCGTGAAGTTCGCCTCCCCGACCTGCAGATGAACCGGGAGTTTAAAGGGCTTTTTAGTTCCAGGCAAGATGCCGGCCTGGATCAGATCAAAGAGGAGCGCCAAAAACGCCTTTTTAACCTTTTTGAAAAAGAGAATCCCGATGTTTTTTTGATCGAGCTGTACCCGTTTGGTCGCAAGGCCTTTCGTTTTGAACTCGATCCGGTATTACAGGCCGTGGATGATAAGAGACTGCCCTGTGGATCGGTGGTTTGCAGTGTGCGGGACATACTTGTTGAAAAGGAGGATCGGGACAAACACGAATTACGGGCCGCCAAGACCCTGAACAGCTATTTTGATGCCGTGCTCGTTCATGCCGATCCCCAACTGGTAAAGATCAGCGAAACGTTCGATCATTTTGATCAAATTACAATACCCGTGGATTACACCGGGTATATTGCCCCCAAACCCATGCCGGATGCCGGTAAAAGGATTCGAAAGCAACTGAAGATAGAAACGGACGAATTGCTGATCGTTGCCAGCGCAGGCGGGGGAAATGTGGGCGCCCCCATTCTGGAAGCCGTTATCCTTGCATTCGATCGATTGGAAGCCAAAAGCCGATGTCAGCTGAAGGTTTTTACCGGGCCTTTTCTGGATCAAAGTGATTTTGACCGTCTGAAAAAATTGGCCGGGAGCAATGTGCAGTTAGAACAGTTTACCGGGGATTTTTTATCCTATCTGACGGCTGCCGACCTTTCCATCAGCATGGGAGGATACAATACCACCATGAATATCCTGGCTGCCGCTGTACCCGCCTTGGTGTGGCCGTTTCCCCAGAATCGCGAGCAACGGTTGCGGGCGCAGCGCCTGGCCGACCTGGGAGCGTTAAGGGTGCTGGAAGATGAGGACCTTCGCCCCGATCGCCTGGCCGTTATCATGAGTCATCTGTTAGCCAAACCGACGCGGCCAACTGTCAATATCAACCTGGACGGCGCCGCAAATACGGCTAAGTGGATTGAAAATCGGATAAAAAGGCAGCAGAGTAAAACTTCAGGCTTCGTTGAATAGTTTACTGGTTGAATGGTTGATTAGTTTCTTACAAATGAATTTTGTGCATCTTGTGGCAAAATGTTTTTTTACAATCATCGCAGGTTACTCAGAAAATTGCCTAAAATTCAAAATGCCTAAAGTGCCTCAAATTGAGGTATTCTGTCGATTTTATTTGAACTTCGCATGCTAAGTTGTTTTTTACTCAACTGATCGTATACCTACCAGATTCCAAAATGTATGCGTGCTTATAAGCAGATGGAGCGAAGCGACACCACAATTTTAGTCATTTCAAAATTTTACGATTGTTGAAACTTGACAATCTCGTAAAAAGTCAAAATTCTCAAATTTCGATGTAACATCTCAATAACCCCGGTATTAAGTAGGTTGGGTTAAGCGGGATGTAGGCACAATTTATGTTGGGTTCGCCTATCTTAATGCACCTCAAAAGTTGGAAATAGCAACAAAATTAGCGAACCCAACAAGATTGGTTGCAGACCGTCGGCTTAACCCAACCTACGATTTATCGTTTAGGCCCATGAAGTGGATACCCCCTTAGCATAATTTATTGAGAACTTGCATTTCGATCTCATAGCCTATTGAAATTATTAAGTGTGAAATTTTATTTTTGTGGTTTTTGTGCCTTTTTGCGGCCACATCAAACTTGAAGTGTCCAATTATTTTGCTAATATGGGATAAATCAATGTTTACAACCACTCAACTATAGCGCGCACCGGATATCCTGATACCATATATGGCGTTTAAAGCATGTGTACACCACCATATATTGCAGTTATAACGGGAATATAGTGCGTATTATCAGTATCATGAATTCCGGTACATGTTATAATCAACGATATCTGGATTCAAGGTTTGGCATCGGATTTTTGAAAACAAATAAATTTAAATTGCGGAGCGGAGCGACATCATTATTCGATGTTCGACGTTGGACGTTCGATGTTCGACGTTCATCCCCTGGAGGACACAAAAATAAATA
>PVMK01121108.1_pt1 | contig 34718 bp, 35 predicted proteins | sample 1853481 | NCBI WGS metagenome assembly PVMK01 (sample SAMN08533507, study PRJNA380276) | Marine sediment metagenome, whole genome shotgun sequencing project. | reverse complement strand
ATACAATTTAAGATTACTTATCGCTCTTTTAATTTTAATCTATAATAATCCAGGATTCACTCAAGAGCTTCAGAATTTGAAGATACAATTGGATGACGCTCCGGTTGAAGAAAAACTTAGTTATTCTGTAGAACGAATAGATGTCAATATTTGTATGGGTATTGCTTATGCTAAGAGCCTTGGAAAGACTGTTGAAGATTTTGCGGAACATGTCGGTACCAAAGATAACTTGACGGGTCGTAATGACACAAGTATTGAGAAGGTCGTGCAGAGTATACATTTTGTTATAACCTGTTATCCAAACGGAGAATTTGAAATCCTTTCTCAATCGGATTCTTCAGTGGAAATGCAATGGAACAAACCTTACTCTGATTATTTTAAAAGAGCAGCACTTCATGGGGTTAGTTTAGATGAGTTCGAAACCTATCTTTATAGACATGTAGAAATTATGGCAAATAAGATAGGATACAATTTTGATTATATTATTAACAGTGATCATGTGATAGCAACTCTATCTTCAATTTCAAACTCGGACCTTAAAGATCTTATCGGAACCTGGCAAATTATTGATTTTGAAATTATCAGTAATGAAATGAGTGATAAAATAAACAAAGACAAAATAAAAGAAGATGGCCTTGTTTGGGATCTGTATTTAATGGAAAATGGTAAATTCAAACAAAGCAGCAATATGAGTGAAACCGGTACAATGGATTCTCAGGAAGGAGGATGGAGAGCATGGGATGAGAATTTAACGATCTCTCTTCAAATGTATGGCCGTAAAATTGACATGAATTATACATATGATCTGAAAGAGAATATTCTTGTCTTAATGCGGAGCAATCCAATAGGAACCATGAAAATTATCTCCCAATTTAAAATGAAATAATTGTGAAACGAACTCTATTACCATATAAAAGTTGGAGATGAAATTAGGAGCTTGAATGAGAAACATGAACAGTAGCTCATCGCAATAGTTATAAATTAACTAGCTTTATTTTTAGTGATTACTCGCTTCAATTCTAAAAATTGATCAATCATTAAATAGATGGATCAAACAAAGCTAAAAGTTAAAACTTTAGCTTACCTTTATGTAAATCTTGCTCAAGATGAAGTTTTTTGAAGAACTAAAACGCAGAAATGTTTTTAAAGAAACCTTAGCATATTTGGTTGCTTCTTGGGTTTTACTACAAGTGGCTACAGTTATATTACCCATTGCCGACACACCGGATTGGGTTTTAAAAACAGTGATGTTCTTTCTGGCATTAGGTCTTCCTGTTTGGATCTTTTTCTCCTGGGCCTATCAGGTCACTCCGGAGGGATTAAAAAAAACTGCAAAATTTTCTGAAGACCAAATCATCACAACACCCACCAACAAACGCTTTAATATTTTAATTATAATTGGGTTGATGGCAGCCATTGCTATTTCATTTCTTAACGGGTCAACATTAAGCATTGCATCTTCAAAAACTTCAATTCTTATAACCGAAAAATCCATTGCTGTCTTACCTTTTGATGATTATAGTTCAGGAGGAGATACAGAATGGTTTTGTAATGGAGTTACAGAAGATATACGTACCAACCTTTCAAAAATAAAAGGTATAACAAAAGTAATATCACATACTTCTGTGGAAAAATTTAAAAGTTCCGATAAAACAATTCCCGAGATAGCAAAAGAATTGGGAGTTTCTTATATACTAGAAGGAAATGTAAGAAAACATGAGAATAAGATAATTATTACTGCAAAATTAATTGATGCTAATGACAATCAGATATGGGCAGAAAATTATAGTGATAATTTTGATAAGGTATTTGAAATTCAAAATAGCGTTTCCAAAAAAATTGCTCAGCAATTAAAGGTCACTTTTAGCCCTGAAGAAGAGAAATTAATAAACTCATCAAAAACAAATAATTTTGAAGCCTATGAACTTTATCTAAGAGGTCGCCATTTATTGAATCAGCAAATTACAGAATCAGTTAATAGATCTGTAGAATATTTGGAGGAATCGATAAAACTGGATTCAACATTCGCCCCTGCCTATGTAACATTGGCAGAAGATTATATTTTCCTAAATAGAACTATTAAAAACAATGAAGAAAAGTTAATTCATAGAGAAAAAAGTTATAAAGCCATTGACAAAGCACTTGAATTGGATGCAACTTTAGCAGAGGCTTATATAACAAAGGGTAATATGATAGGTAAATTTAACTGGAATTGGGAGGAGATGAAAAAAATGATTGAAAAAGGATTAAAAATTGAACCCAATAATTCATATGGTCACATGTTACTTTCAAAGTATTATTTAATTAAAAATAATTATGATAAGGCAATAGAAGAAGCATTATTTGCTGAAAAGTTGGATCCCATGAATCCGAGAATTGGATGTTTTGTTGCAGAAAATTATTTTTTATCACATGATTATAAGAGGTCTTTAGATCAATATGAAAAAGTACTGAAAACATTTCCTAATTACGCGATGGCTTGGGAAGGTGCCGGCCATGTTTTGCTCCAATCTGGTCAAAAGAAAACAGCTATAGAGTCATGGACTAAATTTCAAGGGTATTTAGGAAATGATGATTTGGCAGATGTATATTCCAATGAATCCTTTGAATATTCTATCAATTATTGGCTTGAAGGCGCCACCAAAGGAGAAGCACTTTATTGTTCTTATCCTACCACAATTGCTTATGTATTTATGTTTGTTGATAATAAACAAAGATCACTTAAGTATTTGGAAATTGCCTATAAATATCGCGATCAAGATTTACCTATTTCTCTCATTTTACCTCATTTTTATCCATTATATAATGAGCCTCGTTTTAAAGATTTGGTTAAAAAGACGAATGTGATTTTGCCCGACGTAAAACAGGAGTTCAATATAATTGATTAAAAGGCTCTTTGTTAAAAATAATATCCATAAATAAGTTTTTTAACGAACTCAAACGCGAGAAATGAACTTCTAGACTATTCAAAGATGGCTACAACACATTAGAGTTATGGTAAGATGATAAATAGTTAACATCAAAAAACCAGTCATATTTCTACAACTGGCTTAAATATTTAACTCAAAATGTTCCCCTCAGACATTTGAATTGTTTGCAAAAATAGATATTAGCCATTCATTCATCTTAATTTTTAACTTTTTTAACAAATGATATGAATTAAAAAAACCACCCACGTTTCTCTGTGGATGGTAGTTTGAGCAGGTATTCCCGCTCGGAGGGGAAGCAAATCCTTCCCATATCGTTCTATAAACAAACGAGTTAATCATTTATTTATTTTTAATTAAGGCAAAATATTTATAATTCTTAACAATAATTAGATAGTATTACAAGTCGCTAATGGATCATTGGATGAGCAGAAATGATTCTATTATAAAAGAAGTTTTTATTTAGTGAAGATGATATCTCACTAAATTTAAGGTAGTATCAAAAGGGTTGCATTTCCTTTTTTATTTATGAGACATCAGTATAAACACCCGATTATTAGTGATTAAAGTCTATGGAGATCATCAAAATTGAAAGTTTATCCCTTAAATGCACGATTTTATCTGATTTCTGTAATCAAAATTAAATCGTAAGACCAGAAAGTGAACACTATTTTAATTCTTAATTTCTTCTGGCCTGCTAATACCAAGTAACTCCATCCAACTGTTTATATATTTCCGAGCCAGATCCTTAGACATCGCCTTTCCGTTAGCACTCAATCTGATCAGATCACTAGAGTTTGTTTCACTTACGCGAGTATATTCTTTGCCATTCTCAAATATTACTTCACTGTACTCGACCGAATTGTTTAAAGTTGATATCTCAAACATTATCCCATAGTAATCATTATCATTATTTTTTGTTAGTTGATATTTCACACTTCTAAGGTCGATATCCTCAAGGTTGAAAGAAATCACGGTTTCCACATATTTGGCACTATAGTCATGAGTGTCTGTTATTTTTATCCGGCCAGTTTTTTTATTCAAATCAACATTTGTAAAATATTGTATTTCAGCCCCATCGATCACATCCGAATAATTTGACAGCTCCTCAATAATACCAACAAGATCATCATCCGTTTTTTCCTGAGAGTTAGAAAAGAAGGGAATAAGAATAGTGAAAAAGAGTGCAATTATTTTTTTCATTTTAAATAAATTTAATGGTTAAAGTTAATAAATATCATTTAGTATTTACACAATCCATATCCAGAATATCCATTTTTAATCTTTACTATAAAAAGTACCCCTAAGTTTTTGATGCTCAATAAAACGAACTTACATCTTTATCTAAGAAAAAGTCTTGCTATCGCTTGCCATTGCGTATAAAAATGGATAAAATATAATTAATATTCATAAAGCCAATTTTATTTCTATTGTGGGGCTATGAGAATTCTTATAACAATTTTTCCAGTTGGAATGGCAAAAATTAAAATCTAAATATTACTTTTGTAATCTTTTTTAGCCATAACCTTGACCAATGAAAAAACTATTTTTGATTTTAGCGGTGCTAGTAAGTAGTTTTGCTAATTCACAAATAACAAAAGATAATTTTGAATCCGCCTATCCTAAAGTAAAGGAAGTCACTGTAATGTCCAATAAATTGGAGATGGGGTATCAGGATCAATATATCAGTGAATCTGATTTTATCGCGTATAAGGTAAATGGGATATATGTTTTATATGATAATGAAAAGTGGTTCATTCCTTACAAAAGGATCAAATCAATAGATCCTAAAGAGAAAGTTGGCCTTTTAATTTGCTTAAAAAGTTAGAATACTTCTTGATAGATTTACTACTATATTACTATATTTGCGCCTGAAATAATAAAAGCACATGTGGCGGAATTGGTAGACGCGCTAGCTTGAGGGGCTAGTATCTGTTTAAGATGTGCAGGTTCAAATCCTGTCATGTGCACTATTATACTTGCAATAAATTGTTTTGCAGTGCTTTAAAAACATAGTTGACAATTTAGTTGACATTGCGATCCTTTTAAAACGGCACAACTTTCAAACAATTTCCTTTTTTTATACATTTGGTACATGACTGAATTCGGAAAAGTATTCCAACAATATTCTATATTATCGAAAGTAGATATATCAAAAATGACTCTCCAGGAACTCTTTGATCATAAGTTTGAAATCCAAAGATTAGAGAAGTTAGGATTGAAGCTTCTGGATGAAATAGAATCCGGACAATCTAATCCATAATGAACTTGATATGTTATTTCCACGAATAATTACTCCATATCAATAAATAATTCAAGGTCCCCTTATATTGGAAGTTGATATAAATCAATGAATTAGCTGATGCATATCATTGCAGATTCTTTCTAAAAGAACGAATTTTAAACTGATTGTTATTAAATTTCCTTATCATGACAACTATAAATAATATTTCCCCGCAACAGACCAATAAGTATTTTCTTTTAAAAAATAAACTTATCCTTTTTATAACTGCTATCTTGGCAGTTTTCACTCTATTCTCTTCTTGTTCTGATGGTGACGAAGACTTTTCACAGACTGGTACTAACCTCTCAGTTTCTGATATTGCAGGCAGTTGGAACGCCACTAGTGCTACCTTTAGCGGTCCAGAGTTTTTCGATCTGTTAGCCGATGGTGGTATAGTTACACTTGTTATCCAGAACAATGGCCACTTTACGATTACCATGAAAGTTCCAGGTGAACCTGATGAGGTTTCCACCGGAAAACTTGGTTTTGACGGTGAATTTTTGGTTGTGATATTCGATGATGATCCTGGAGAAGAAGCCTCTTTTTTTATTTCATTGGTTAATAATATACTAACCTTACGAGGGCAAACAGAAATGGACCTGGATGGAAACGGCAAAGAAGATTTTGGGATTTTGGAGTTGATTATGAAACGAAGTTGATTTTTTTTCATACTAATCGTGACAAGATCTGCAGTGTTGTCATTACAAGATATAAGATTTTGTAAAAAACCAGTCATATTTCTATAACTGGCTTAATCAACAAATTTTGCTCAGGAATTTTTCTATCAATTAGAACTTTGAATTGCTCTCATGTAAGGTTTTATGAAGGCACTTTAAATCAGCTTCTAATTCTGCTTCTGAATCAACCTTGTTACTTGAAAGGTATTCAAACAAGGCTATTTAAATAGATATGTATAAGAGCTCATTGTACTCCTTCAAGGCTTTTGAGAGTCTGTCAGCATATTCGTGCCCTCCCATTCTTATGACAAGTTTATATTTATCCCAGTGATCTATTTTTGGATTATATAGCATTGAAACCCAAATGTTAAGAAAAGCCACATCACCGCGCCTTTTATCTATTTTGCCGAATTTGTAGACATTGGAAAAATCAAATAAATGAATATCATCCGTTTTATTTCCATCTTTAGTTAAAATCATAATTCTCAAGTAATCTCCTTCAAAAGAAGCCGATAATCGCTTACTACTAGAATTATGGTAAAATCCATATCTATTAATTGAATTGGTTATCGTCGTTTTCACTTCTGATAGTCTGCCTTCTTTAACTTCAGAGACATCAAATTTTTCGACTTCTCCATTTTCAAACGTTATTTGTATAACATCTTTCTTCGGTATGACATATAGGGCCCCACCTAGATTATTATACTTATGATATTTTATTTCAGCTATCGCAATTTCATCAACTTTAGATTCAATTAGCATACCATTTTTCAATAGTATCAAATCTTGACAAAATGAACTAGTGCTCGATACAATTAAAATTATATAGATTAAATTCTTCATAACTATAAAGGGTAACAAATAATTAATCCTTTTCTTGAATAAAACCTTTGGTAGTATAGAAATATCCAAGATCAGAATCAAAAGTGTATGTCCATTTAGCAACCAGACCCTTCACTTCACCTTCTATTCCTGTACCAACAGCTTCACATATTATAGTAAATGGAGATTTTTCGTTATAAGGAGGATCCTGTTTAGGGATTATTCTTCCAAACAACGATAGTTCCCACTTTCCACGGGTTTTATCATGGGATTTTTCACCATCCACAAATATCTCCGCCTTACCCCATACTTTCGCCTGGAGACCATCCTCTTCCGTCAAGGAATTCACATAATAAAAAGATTTCCCGGTAATCCTCCAGTCTGTTGCTTTATCGTACCACTCAACAACGCTTTCTATCACCAGTGTTTTGCCATTTGGTAGTTTAATTGTTGTTCCTTTTTCTTCAGGATTATTTGTAGGAATTGATGTGCCGGTAAATAATATCTGATTTTTTTTTAAAGGTCTTATTTCCGGATTACTTATGTTTGATTGGTCCATAAATTTTTATATTTTAAACTACTGATATAAAAATAGTATACTTATTTCAACATGGCAATGACAGGTGTCAACAAATTAATTGACCGTAATCATTCTATAGAAACCAGTCATATTTCTATAACTGGCTTTTCAACATTAACCTAAATTTTTATTCCTTTCTCAAAATGTAAGTAGTGAAAATAAAACTATAATTTCCAGTACTTGTACTTGCTGCCGAATCACTTATTATAATATAACCATCATCTAAAAATTTAATCAATTCAGATTGGAACATTTCAGTGAATAAAGCGGAATTTTCGTTCCTTAATTTACCTTTTTCATATTCAATAAAAGTCGTTTCTCCATCTATAGTGATTTGAATACCTGGATTAATCCATCCAGTTCCATAAACTTTTTCCATGTTTTTAATAATTACTGTTTGCCCGAATGTAGCCGCAACCATTCCGATCACGAATACTACTGTTAAAATTAATTTTTTCATGTCTATTTGGTTTAAAATGAGTTAAATGTAATTAGTAATTATAGGAAGTAATATGACTTATATCAAACAAATTGAAAATTAACACAAAGTTATATCGGAAGAAAGATTTTGAATGCGACAGACAATGTCGTAATAAATAACTTTGGAAATGGAAGTAACCAATGGGAATAATAAAAAAGAAAAACCCCACTAAAATTAATTAGTAGGGTTTATAATTTTTTAGATTAAAATTAAATCCTTAAAAAAAGAGAATTTAATTTATAAATTTTATTGTCTTGTAAAAACCAAAGGGGCGTCATCCTGAAACTTCAACATTAGCTTATTACTTGAGATCGAATACGTTAACATTACAGTCTCTCCATCTATGATTAAAGTCAATTTGTTTCCATCTGTGCTCCATGTAAAACTTTCAGTTACAACCTCTTCAATTTCTCCTTCAAAGGTATAAGTGATTAAAGCTGTGCCAGTTAAAGTTTCTTTGATTGTTAAGGAAAAAATAAACTCCTCACCACCTTCCGATTCTGTATATTCCCAAGTTCCAACCAAGGCATTGACAGGATCGTCATCATCACTACATGATGATACAGATACGGTAAGGGCAACAATCATAATTAGTAAATACTTAAATATTTTCATACTTTTTATATTAGAATTATGCAATATAATTAGGAAATTCTGTTAAGGCAATGATGTCAGTCAGTAGATAAATTGATTTTAATCAATCAAATAAACCACCCTTTGAAGTTTAAGAGTGGCTAATAAAAAAGAAAAACCAGCTACATTTCTATAACTGACTTTTCAAACCAAACCTTATTTTAATTTCTTTTTCAATATACAATAAAATCCTCCTCAATAGTTCCCCTCAAATCCACCGAGAAGTCTTTTACTTTTATTTAATCTGAGACAAATGTATCACCGAAGAAAGGTTTTGAATGCGACATGAGATGTCAGAATAATAATTCGCTATAAAAATATCTATTATACCACATATCAAATGAGTGTTGTTCGTCTGTTATCATTCTATGTAATATAATACTTTACTTGTTTTCTTTGTTTCTGGATAATATTCGTTTAACTCTATATCAAATGAACCATTTGAATATTTACGTATTTTTAACGTAGTTACTATTTCACCACCTTTTTCGGGAATACCGATTCTATATGAGTGAAAAATACTATCTCGTGCTTTATTTGTTTGTTCAACTACCGAATCTTTTACCGTGAAATAACAATCTTCGATATGTGATTCCTGTTCGAACGATGGTGTCACCACCATATGTTCAAATGATGTGTAGTTCTTTTGTGAATATGATATCATACAGAATATCATAAACAATAGTATAACTATTTTTTTCATTTTTTAGGCATTACATTTTACACCAAAACTAATTGATAAACTTCCAAATAATTATGATTAATGTCATGATAATCAATAACTCAATGTGATAACTTTATTTAAAATTTAAAATCATGAAAAATGTATACTCCTAAGCATGGGAAATGAGAAACACGAAAACGGTTCTGAAATTCTTAAGAATATAAAATCTCAAGAAGAAATCATCTATAATATCGTTGAAAAACTAAACACTGGGTATTACAATGGCTCTAGGGAAGTTTCATCTGAGGTATTGGATTCTCTTGTTGCACTAACTACTTTTATTGCTACAAGTATGATGGATATTGGATGGCACATGTATAGATCAATGTACCCGGAAACTAAATACGAACATGTTTTGAATAATCGTATGCTTGTCAAAACAGTACATGAGATTTATTATAAAGGAAAAATTTATTCATTGATGAACAATGCGACAAAAGCAACAAAACAAAAACTAGATTTAACACATATTAAAACTAATTTGTGTGAGGTAGAAGGTCGGAATAAGGATGAAATTAAGAAAATTCGCCATGCCGTTGGAGGACATATTGATAAAAACCCCAAAGTTCTTTATGAATACTCTTTTGTAGGAGCTAGTGTTAAAATTAAACCAATTGCAATCGATACATATGAGCTTTTAACAAATATTATAGGAGCTATTCGTCTTTATGGTGATCAACTCTATGAATGAGCGTATTCACAATTCTTAATGCAACCAAAAACTAAAGATTAATATTTCTTTTTCTTTTTTTTCGCCTCCCATCTTTTCATAAGAAGTAGTAATTCTATTGGGTGCAACTTATAATCTGGGCTCGTGGGTTTGTTCTCTAAAAGTGCTTCTATTTCTTCTGGTTCTTTCTTCGATTGTCTTTAAAAAATTCTTAATGATATTATGAGAGTTTTTGAAGGTTAGTTGCATTTAATTATGAAGAGTAATATAAAAAAGAACCACCTGAAAGGTGGCTCTTAATAAGGTTTTCGCAGAAATTATTACTAATTATGTTGTAATTCTGGAACTTTGGGATATATAAGTTCAGATTCTGCTTCCTCTTTATCAAAATAATTTAATTCATCAGTATTAATTCTCATCTTTAATTCAACATGAACAATTGGTCGTGCTCCAAAAGGTCTAAAATTCTTTATTGCCAGCATCGTATACTCCTCTGATTCCCATTGTTGATCTTTTTGGATTTCTATGACTCTTTCCTCAGTATTAGGTCCAACAACTTCAGCTAATTTTGTTCCTCGAAGTATCATTTTTGTCAAATCCACACTTACGCTGTTTTTGTTTTTAACGGTAAATTTAATTTTAAATTCTTCATCAACATTAATCTCATCAAAGGAACCTGCAGCAGTTTGATTTTCCTCATTCCCTAGATACTTTTCAGTAATCCTATGCGTGATTACTACATTGTCCCGTAATTCTTTGTGCATTTTTTCTATTATGGTCATAATAATATGGTTTTAAATTAATAATTATCTAAAATAATATTGATAATAAAAATAAGCAATGATTTGGGTCAACAGTGAGGTTGATTATTATCATTATAGAACTTGCGACATACTCTCCTAAGTAAAAGGAATTAAAAAAACCAGTCATATTTCTACAACTGGCTTTAAAACTAATTTTTTTAATTAGCTCTATTTAAACTTTTTTCTCACTGCTTAGCTTCCTATAATTGTGCTAGCGCCCTAATTGTGTTAGAGTTAGAATATGGATTAAAATTCTCAGGTAGATACATTTTAGTGTCGAAATCAAAAGGGGCATCCTCTTCTTCGATCGTCAATTCATATTCTAAATCGAATAACCCGTAATAAGGATTAAAATCAAACGGTAAATAATCTTTTGTTTCAAATTCAAAGGATTCATCCTGCTCTTCTATATTTAGTTCAAACTGAAATTCGTTATCGAACATTTGATCGTCTGATTGACTAATAAAAGTCACGTCGATATTAAGATTGTCATTTTGTGTGTACTGCGCAAATGCTATTAAACTAATAACTAACATGCTTGGGAATATTATTTTTTTCATTTTTTTAAGTTTATTTGGTTAATCAGTTAATGGCAATGGATGTGCCAAAAAATATATTCAACTTAAATGCCTGAAATTCTGTTTTTTATATTTTTTTATAATTTCACCAAGTGTTCATTTTCGAACATTTCGTTGTTCGTTTTCGAACATTTTGTTAGTAAGATATTAAGGAACCCTTAACAATGGATTCTCTAATCGGTGTAATATCTTTTCTTTATTCATAATTCTTTATATCTTGAAAAATCAGGACGGAATAAGGGCAATTCAAACCATTCCTTTGTGCCCTGGAGTTTATCTTTAAAATCCTTAGGAGTTAATCCCTTGTACAGAACTGTATTTTTAAACCAGCCTATGTCGTGGTAATACAGAGATCCCAAGAGTGCCCCTTTATAAGTATCTAATAAATATTTAGCTTAAAATTATATCACGAATGAATCTTAAACACTGATCATCATCATCAGATAAGATGATTATAGTCAAAAAAAAAGCCAACTAAACCGTGGCGAGGTCGCCACACTATTTTAAATACAATCTATCCCTATTTGTTGTGTGTTGAAATGTGAAAGTAAACATCTCGACACACCATGTCATGTTAAATCATGGACATAGCCATTATCTTTGTTATAGATTTAGATAGATTAGTTTTGAGTTAGACAGAAAATCCGGTTACATTGTAGCTGGTTTTTTCTATTTATATTTCTATTCTGCTAAGAAATCTTTAAAATTACCTTCCTGAAAGCGAGGTGCAACCTCCAATCCATATTTATTTTTTCCTTTTTTTCCTTCCCATATAATTTTTAATCCTGCCTGTTCATTCAATTTATAATTATCATGTCGTAATGGTATTGAACAAAATAAATAATCCTGATTAGGTAGATCTCGTAAAAAACGCAATAATTGATTCGTGATATAATAGATATTATTATTACAATCTGCTGTCACATCAAAACCAAAAATAACGGGTTTACTTTGAGTTTTATAGTTTACCAAGTCATCAACATTTAATTCATTATCAGACATCTTCCTGGCTTTTAATTTTTCATATGTAGATTCCTTTATTGGAAACATCAGTGAGTGTCCAGAATAATATCCTGAATCATCCTCAATTATAAGGTTTATCTCAGGAAGAAGTTTTATTGACTCCCTGATAACATTTGCAATATTTTTTGAAATAGGTTTATGAAATTGCATATGTTTAACTATATAATTAACATCCCTGTCGTAGTCAATGGGGCGGATTCTTTTAGTTGCTATCTCGATTTGAATTTTAAACCACGAAGCTTCTGGCATTTTGTTGGTTAGTTTTGTCAACGAATATTTTCTAATACTAAAATCATAAAAAGTTGGAATCGGATTACTTGCATTTAGATTTCTAATAAGTTGATGAGGTAAAAGCGTTTCTTGAACAAGACTATCTTCTTTTTCTGGTTTGACAAGAGTTATATTCTTCTCCCATCTATTGATGGTGCGCACATCAACATTTAAATTGGCTGCAAAATCAGCCTGAGATATATTATTGATTTTACGATAATCGGTAATGAGTTCTCCCAAAGATTCGTACTTCTTCATAATAGATTTAAAAATTGTATTTGTAAAAATACCCAAAATTATTATATGCTTAAAATTAATGAAACATAAGACATCTTATGTCATGTCAATTTCAAAACACTCAAGATACCTTTGTGCTAATTATTTGATAAAACATAGATATGATTATAGACAAACTTTCAAAAATTGAACTAACATCAAAATACAGAATCAATTCTGAGTATCGGAAACTAGATACTGTAAGGATTTTTAAAGAACTTTTAAATCAGGTAGATTTTTCTTCTGAAATTGTTCCTATGGAAGATTACAAAAAACTTACGAAGGTATTAACCTCATTAAAAGGGAAACAACTGAGTAAATGTGAAACTAAATTGATTGAGGAATTAGTAGGGGAATAATATTGATTTAATATTAAAACTTTAAAAATAAAAATTATGGAATTTATAGGATTAATAATTAGCTTAAAATTATTCCAGAAACAAATATTTATCAATGATGTAAATCATTAGAAAGAATGATAATCATCAACTAAAACAAAAAAAGTCCCATAAATGAATACCGGACCTTTGAACAAATTAAAACAAAAGAATAATTTGTGAAATGATTATCCACAATATGGGGGTTCACAATTTCCTCCATCATCAGTAAACTTATCACCATAATCTAAATGTTGTTATAATGCATCAACTGATATTTCAATCTCAATATATCCAGTTCCTGTATTATGCATAATCAACATTTTATCCACTTCTTTAGGAGAATCATGTGAGGGGGGTTGCGCTTTATGATGTTAAACTAAACAAGAAAAAAGCAAGGATTACGATAAGCTTTTTCATGGTAATCAGATTTAGATATACAAACAAAACTAACTTGTAATTAGAATTACCTCATCAAATTAACATTAAGACTTGTCAAGATTTTGTCAAACAAAAAAAAACCAATCGTACGTCTACAATTGGTCTAAATGATCCAAAAATCATTATTAATTCATATCTAAAGTAATTTTTAGATTTCAAAAACTAAAGTGAATTAGGACGAAACAGCTCATTTATTGTCCGAGTGTTACGAAATACTTTTCAAAGTTGAACTAATATTTATTAAAGCTAAATTAAAATGAAGAAAGCCAGTCATATGTGTCTATAACTGGCTTTTGATAAGATTACTCTAAAATCTAATCTATTAACTTGAACAAAGTTAATTAATAATTCACAGAATGAATGTAACTATGGTCACCTAAGAAAAAGAAAAACAAATTCTTTTAATTGTCAAATCTGGAATCTTTATAACATTCATAATCATGTATGAATTCAAGATAATTTACAAGGTCATTAACTGTGAGATCGTTCTTTTCCATGAAGATATCGATAATGTCAGATTTTGTGATAGTTTCCATAATATTGAAATTTGTGATTAATTAATTCTATTCTAATATCTACTACTTATATTATGTGATTGTTACCAAAAGGTTAACATATTATTAAAAAATAAACTACCTCGACGCAGGCCTGCCTAACGGCAGTCAGGCATACGAGGTATTAAATTGAGTTTGCAATGCAAACATTCTGAATTCCGTCCGCCGAATCCGCCAACGGCGGAGAAGGAGGATTAAAGAAAAGGCTTTAAAATCTCATCAGAGCAAATACATGGAAATTAAGGAAGGTCGATCTTCAGCATTCTTATTAGTTGGGAAGGGTCCATTCCGGACAATTGCATTTAGAATGCAAAAACCTCCTTATTTCTAAAGAGGTTCTTACAATAATATAATCTTTAATATTTACCTAGCTTACAGGTACTTTCAATTCAATTGTTCCTGCATCTGAAACTACACCTACAGCTACATTAATTATTTCTGATACATAATTAATATAACTCACATGTTCTATCCTTATTTTATAATCTCCCGCATCAAGTCCTTGAACCAAAAACTCACCATGGACATTGGTTCTGGTTTCTGCCACATGTTCATCACCTTCTACCGCATCAGCGTTATATAGCCTTACAACAACATCTACAAGTACGACTGGCCCATCAATATCATCTTCCAGAACCTCTCCTGTTACCAGACCTCTGAGCGAGCCGGAATTTACTTCCGTATTAACTCTTATCACCGGCTTTAAATTATACCTACCCGATTTTCCTGCTTTTACAATAGATCTATCCACATCCCAATCAAGAATAAATGTATAGGAATATCCGGGTTCTAATTCTTCATTTAATTTTAATTTCAAACCTGATTGTTGTGCGCTGGGTGTATAAAGGTGCACTGGCCTTTCCCCTCCTTCAATAACAATCGTATTATTGTCGCTTAAAACCAGTCTTATTTGTTTTAACATCCCGGAAGGAATTATTTCGTCTGTCAATAACAGACTATTTCCTGCAATGAGTTCGGTTAGATCAATATTAATGGGATAACCACCTTCAGGTGTAAAACTATCCCAGCCATCTCCATCTTCCGAGCTATTATATTGAATATTTATAATTTCAACATTCACTTCCTCATAATCACCCGGAGCGTCAATAAGTTTCAATTGAACTTTTGCGGTAGTGCCACTGTCTTTATCATCATTGCAACTTTGGAATCCCAATAATATGGCAACAGCAATGGCCAGTAATAATATATATTTTTTCATAGCTTAAATATATTTAATCCTCCTTCTCCGCCGTTGGCGGATTCGGCGGACGAGAAGATAAGGTTTAATTCCCCGACCCTTGGGTCGGAAAATCTGGTTGTTTGCATAGCAAACTCAATTTAATACCTCGTATGCTTGCGTCGAGGTAGTTTATTTAATAATAAGATTTATTTGGCGATAAAGTTAGTCCGGATTTCTAAAGTAATTCTAAAGTTGGCGGATTTCTTATCATTAAACCCTGTATTTGTGAGTACTGTATAGTTTAGAAGAAATTCGAATCAAATCTCACATCATTATTTTAATTTTTTATAATATATGATCTTATTGAAAATATTAAAAATGCATGGTCATAAATTTATTAGTATTGTTAAGTATTTCTTAATAAATTCATAATAAACAATTAAATATGGTTAAATTATTCTTAATTGGTAATGTTTTAACCTTAAATAATGTAACAAATATGACAAAAGTCGTTCCTTTATATATATTAAAAGTCTAATCTATTTGTCTAATTTAAATTATATTATTATGAAAACCTTAAAAATAATTATCGCCACTTTCGCATTAGTATTCACAATTAATGTTGCCACCGCCACTGAAAATCCCGTTAAACCGAGTGCTCAATTAAGAGCAGAGTTAGTTGACATGATTGGTACAACCAGTCCCTATGAATTAGTTGCGGATGAATCTACTGCTGAAGTTATATTTACCGTTAACACAGCGGGCGAAGTAATCATTATATCTGTTATATCTGATAATCCGGAGACTACAAAATATATCAAAAGTAAAATTAATTATAAAAAAGTTTCTCACAGAACTTCAAAACCAGGTGAAATGTATTTGTTGCCGGTAAGAGTTGTTAAATCGTAAACAATCAATTCATAAAGATTTATAGAGGGTGCTTTTTTGCACCCTTTTTTATTGCAACAAATATTCCCTGAATTCAATAGCTGATCACTGCATAAAAAAGATTAAACCTGAGGAATCAAATGATCTGCGCTGAGTATGACAAAAGAAATTCATCATGCATGTCGAACACTCGAACAATCTGCCTGTATTTATGACCTCGGTAAGAAATCGATTTAAACTTTTACAATCTGGGTTCGTGTAATTGTTCTTTATGTTGGATCTGGTTCTTTTTAGTCCGGTCTTCAATAGTTTTCAGGAACTTCATTACTTGCTCTCTGCTTGGTGTGTATTTTAATAACATATGAGGGTTAATTATAGTGGTGAATGGGGTGAAATTTTTCAAAAGACCTAGAGAAAAATAACCCTAAGTCTTTTACTCAAAATTAATTCTGTTCATTTTTAAAATATTCTTCTAGATCATTAGTATTTAATAAACTGCTAATTTCATTATAGCCTCTTTCCATTGCCCTGATTTCGACAGCATCAATTAACTCTTTTTTGTCTTTCCTGTCAAAATTAATAGAATTTTTAAAGATTCCTTTAATATGTGCAAGCCATGATACCTGTTCAGAGGGTAATTGAGCTATTTTGCTATTTAAGGTCATATTAATTAAACTAAAAATCCCGAATGATACTCAAAATCAATCGGGAACTATATAAAAAATCCAATACAATGCATTTCTGAGGGCATGTAAAAGTAATCATTTTAGCCCATACAACATGTGACTTTAGTCACAGGGTATACTTGAAGGTACGTATAACATATAGAACCGGTCTTAATAAATAGTAACTATTTGGCTAGTTATGTAGAGCTTTGAAGTATTCCTCCAGCACCCTGTCATTTACATCGTTAATCGTATGTATTTCAAGCAATTTGGGCTTTTCTCCCGGCAAATAGAAAGATTTTAATTCATTTTTCAATCTTTCTTCATTATCCACAGATCGGTATTCCAGTCCATACATTTCACAAAGGTGACCGGCATTTAGCTGGTGAGGTGTTTCAAAAAATTCGAGTGCGTTCGTTGATTTGGGTCCGGGAATGAACCTGAAAATTCCTCCTCCGGAATTATTAATTAAAATAATTCTAAAATCATTCTTCAAATAATTATTCCACAAGGCATTACTATCATATAAGAAACTAATATCTCCCGTTATAAGAACCGTTTGTTTTGTGTTAATATAGGATGCTCCTATCGAAGTAGATGTACTTCCCTCAATGCCACTGGTTCCTCTATTACAATATATTTCCAGAGAATTATGCAAATTAAACAATTGACAATATCGAATAATAGAACTATTTGCAAACTGTAAATGAATATTATAAGGCATCTTTTGTAACACTATTTCAAAAGATTTAAGATCTGAAAACTCAACATTTTTCAGATAGGTGTCGTGTCTAATATCTCTTAAATTCTTAATGTTCAACCATTTATTCTTATAATCACTATTCATCTCCTTAACCTGAGGCGAAAATTGACCTAAAAAAAGTTGGGGCGACATAATAAAATGGTATTCCAAACAAAAAAAAGTGTTGTTCGCATTATTAATATCGATATGCCAATGATGTTTTGGAGAAAATTTCCTTAAAAAATATTTAATTTTTTTTGAAACAATCATACCTCCCAATGTTATCAGGATTGATGGTTTTAATTCTTCAAGTTCTTCATCGTTCATTGGAAAAATAACCTTATCAATGCTATTGATAAATTGAGAATTATAGAGGTTGGAGGTGGTTTCGGTCAGAACAATTACAGAGCTATCCAGGCTGATCTCATCCAATTGTGATTGCAACAGCTCATCCGGATAATTCGATCCGATTAAAATCATCTTTTTCGAAGAATTATTCCATTGCTCAGCAAGTTCATGAATTTTTTCAACACCCATATTAGATTCTTCCCTGATATTATCAATTGCAATTTCTTGCTTTTGATTTACAGAACTTTCCAATACGGTACTATACATTTCCTCCACAGTTTCGTACAATGGTTCATCGAAAGGAACATTAATATGTACCGGTCCATTCTTCTCATTCGCAATAAGAAGTGCTTTAGCAATTAACAGTTCATTATCCAAAGATGTATCGATTTTTGATGTAGAAGTTTGCTCATCAGCTTCTCTTTTCAGCACATCCGGACCAATTACGTCAATTAAATTTGCGTTAAAGAGAATGTGATTTCCAAAAACATATTCTTGTCTTATGGTCTGTCCATCTCCAATATCAATTAAATGACTAGGCCTATCCGTAGAAATAATTACCAAAGGAATATGGCTGTAAAATGCTTCCGCAACTGCAGGGTAATAATTTAATAAAGCAGATCCTGACGTGCATATCAAAGCTGTTGGCCTTTGCGTTTGCTGTGCAACACCCAGGGCAAAAAAACCGGCACTTCGCTCATCTACTATACTAATTGCATTTATTTTTGGATGGTTTACAAAACCAATAGTTAAAGGTGCGTTTCTTGAACCCGGAGATATAATAACATGTTCTATGCCACTAACAATACAACTTTGTAAGACCAATTGGGCCAATTTATTTTTTGGAAATCGAGTCATCAGTAATTAATCAAAATTTTATGCAAAAATAAAAATGTTTATCATAACACTCTTTTCATTACTGCACTTTTTATACAAGTTTCTTCCCATTCATCTTCAGGGATACTATCTTTCGTTATTCCTCCCCCTATATAAATATTTATACTTGTGTTATTTATTTTCATGCAACGCAAATTCACATATAAATTTGTTATAGTACCTGAATCAATTTCTCCCAAAAACCCGGTGTAATATTCGCGATCATAATTTTCATTATTGAGAATAAATCGTTTTGCATTATCCTTTGGGATACCACAGACCGCAGGAGTTGGATGTAAAGATCTGATTAATGAATATAATTCATCACTATTAGTTAATTCGCCTTTGATTTCCGAACAAATATGTACCAATGATCCAGCTCTTATTGTAAAAGGGTCGCTTATATTTATCTCCAACTCTTTAAGTTTTAATTGTATATAGTCAGTTACAAATTGTTGTTCTTGTATTTCTTTAGCACCCCAGTTTGTCTGTAATGTACCCTCATAGCTTCGTGTACCTGCTAATGCCATGGTTTTGAACTTATTATCATTAATTTCTAATAAAATCTCAGGAGTAGCACCCATCCATAATCCTGTTAAAGGATGAAACCAGACATATACAAAAGCTTGTTGATAAAAATTTAAGAGTTTTTCCAGTGTGTTAAATATATTGGTTTTGTTGGGTTCCACTGTTTCCTTTCGGGAAGTGACAATTTTTTGTATCTCAGAATTATTTATAATGTCAATGGCCGTTTGTACAACCTCGATATAATTCCTTCTTTCTGCAGTATTGAAGTATCCAATTTCCCTTAAAGGGGAATCATTTTTTCTGTATTTGATTGAATATGTGCTCCTTATCGACTTTTCTTCCGGGATAAAATAGGATCTCTCCCGATCATCAAAGGGAGCAAAAACAAATCCGGAAACCGAAAGATCAGTAAAATAATTTACAGAATTATCCTTTTGAATTATGGCCTTTACTATATTGGACTTAGGCTTTCTATAGAAAACAAAGGGTACATTTCGATGAAGACATTTATTTAATTCCTCTTTTAAATTTTCCATTAATCGGCTACTTTTAGAAAAACACTTTTAATTACCTCAAAATTTGACCAAATCAAGTCATGCCTCCCCTTTTCAAGAGGAATCAATTTAAAGATTTCCGGATCCAACTTATTTTCTAAAAAAATCGAATTCTGATAAGGGACAATTCGGTCTAATTTACCATGTATGGAAATTATTTTGGTATTACCTGTCCCCCACTGATTCTCATAATCAATTAGTTCTGTTCTATGTCGCAATTTTTCTTCAGTAGCTGCTTGAAATACTTTCGGCACCAGCGGTCTGGTTAGTTTCCACTGGTATAATTTTATCAGCCAGAACATTGGTTCCAGATCACCCCTTACTGCAGCGGCAAGAAGTAATTTCATTTTATATTTTTTTGGACTTGCAAGAGCAGTAGTCCCTCCGTAAGAATAACCTGCAAGAATTACATCGGCAGCCTTAACATTTGCTGTAACGGCATCCAGAACTTCTACTTCCTCTTTCAACGATTTTACAATCAACCCTAAATTTTTATCACCGTATCCCAATCGGTCATATGTAATTATATTGTATCTTTTATTTAATTCTTCATCCAATAAATAAGTTTTAAAATCAAGGGCTGAGCCTGGTGAACCATGAATTAGTACAAGAGTAGGAAGCGTTGCATCTATTTTTTTCTGCATGTGAATTGTCCTCACGGATCTGTCCTTATAATTAACATGCCTAATGAAAGGGTGGTTCGATTCTGTTTGTAATATTTCTAAAATTTCATTATCCGATTTTGGTCCGAATAATCGATAGAACAATATGGATATCGCTATAAATACTATTAAAAGTACCAGCCCAATGATTTTTACTAACTTCTTTATCCATTTCTTCTTCATACCGAACAAATTATTTTTTAGGCAAAATAATATTGGTCAATTTACATATGGAGATAAGCTTTCCATCTTCATCAATAATTCGAATTTCCCATAAATGAGTAGTTCTTCCTTTGTGAATAAATTTTGCGGTTGCGGTAACGATACCCTCTCTTTTACTTCTCACATGATTGGCCGCAATTTCTATTCCTCTTGCTTCAAATTTTTCATTATCAATAAAGAGATGAGATGCCATACTACCAACACTCTCTGCTAAAGAAACGGTAGCACCTCCATGCAGTAAGCCAAAGGGCTGATGTACCTTCATATTTACCGGCATTGTGGCAACCAAATAATCGTCTCCTATTTCGGTATATTGAATACTCAATGTCTCCATAAGGGTATTCTTATTTAAGGAATTAATTTTAGAAAGTATCTCCTTATTGTTCATATTTGGTTTTATTAGTAATTGTAAAAGTAATATTTTTAAGCCTATGATAGGAGTGCTCGTTTGATTAACTCAAAATTTAAACAAATTATAATGGAAGATTTCGTGTTTATTTGGTAATTTCGCCGCAAATTTCTATAAAAATCATGATTTATAAAATTAGAGCAATATTGAATGTTGAGGAAGATGTGATCAGGGATATTGCAATTCTTAAAACTGATACTTTAGAAGATCTGCACAACGCCTTAGCCAATGCTTTTGGCTTCGAAGGAAATGAAATGGCTGCTTTTTACAAATCAAATAATGATTGGACGCAAGGTGAGGAGTTTCCATTATTTGATATGGGAGATAGTTTAGACCCAAAAACCAAAATGGGAGAAATTATAATAGGGAATATTTTGGCGGTTGAAAATGCTAAATTGATCTATGTCTATGATTTTTTTAATATGTGGACCTTTTACATCGAACTCATAGATTCCGAACTGGAAATTAATAACTATGAATTACCAAGTTTGCTGTTTACCTTGGGTTCAATACCGAAAAATGCACCAAATCTTAATTTTGAAATTGAAAACCTGTCTGAAGAATTCGAAGATGAAGACGGGGACCATGAATTCGGCTTTGATGAATATATGGGGTAACCATAAATAATGCAATCATTTAATTGTCATCAAAATATTATCACCTGTAAAATGAGATCTGAAATCCAATTAAACCAAGGGTTTTAAATTAATCTAACAACTTCAGAATTCCAAATGAAGTAGGAATATGAAAGATCGGCTTCTCAGAACTAGCCACAACCCAGCTGATCCACTTTATTCCAATTTCATCGTTTTCCTTCAGAAAATAATCTCCTCTGTACAATCCTGCCTCCAAGATCCCATCATCCTGATAAATGCCTAATTGCCTGAGTGATTCCAGAGTAATTGACCCCTCAACAATATAGCCTCCTTCATGCTGTGATGCTTTTAATACAAAATGATCATTAGGCCAATCCCAATCGAAATCTACTTTGCCTCCAAATGTTCCATCTGTATCAAGACACCTTCCTAAAGCGTCCATTTCTAATGAATAATATGGCTCGTTATCATCCTTAGCTTTAAAGAAGATCTCAACCCTGTCTGAAGCGACTGCATCGCGTTCTCCGAGCCCTCTTTGAGGTGTTATGATCTCACGATCTTCGACAATAAAAAGGAAGTAAAAATGAGTATTTGACCATAAAGATCTGAATTCCGTATGTGGAATACCTTTCGGTTGCCATGGATATAAAAATTCTGTCAGGATATTTGCTGTTTTCCAGGCATCATCGGATCCATATCCGGTGACAATAATATCATTTCTTGTTTTTTTGACTTCATAAACCTTATCTTCTTTGGATAGATCTGAAATAAAAAGAATACCTGCAATCAGTATGTTTAATAATAAATATTTCATGTGTTTAAAATTTTGTAATAATATGATAATAAATAACTTTTTGGAACCAACTATGCTCTGGGCAGAGCCTGCCTACGGCAAAGGCAGGCCCAGAGTAATTCTTTTCGATTAAATTAGCTAAAAACCCGTCGGCAAAGTCAGGGAATAAGAATTTTTGATTTCGGAAGTTTTAATTTTATATTTTCTACAATCGTTCCTTGTTCTAAAAATTTCTTCGCAACCTCTTACTTCTTACTTCTTACTTCTTACTTCTTACTACAACTAGTGTTTGCTTGTATTTCTATTTTCCCATCCGCTTTTTCCTTCATCAATGAACACCTCATGAACTGTCCTCGATACCCGATCATCAACTTCTTCCACCAATCGTATTCTCAATGGATTTTTTAATCTTTTTTGCCAATAGAGTACCGGACTGTAAGGTTGATCACCCTCTTCGATTTCATAGGTGAGATAGGCCCATTTTTCCGCAAAGAAATTACCTCTCAAAGCAGGGATAACTTGCTGCATATTAGACGACAAAAAACTAGAAGACAAGGCTCTGGACCAATAGATCCATGGCCCTCCGGTAATATACATAAAAGGGTTTAGCAATCGCGGTCTTGCCTCTAATCCGGCATTCGAATAATTTAATTGAATACCTCCGAATCCTATTCCGGTTTCTACATTATAGAATGTGATCCATGGAGTATCCGCCTCCATATTCAAATCGGTAAGATCGGGCATATCTCTAACATTATAAACAATGATACTATCGCTAATTACATCGTACCATGCCGCATGAGTTATTTGCTCTCTCTTAAAAACAATTTCAGCATTTCTAAGAGCAATACAATCAATTCTTTCATTGATCCTCATAGTGGTGGAGCTAATAAAATATGGCTTCCCGGGGTAAAACTCATATCGAACAGAAGCATCTACTTCTGGTAATTCTCTTAAATTATCCCACATTTCTGCTATTGAAATTATTGGGCCCGAAATAAAATTTAAATTCTTTGGTGGTTTCCAGTCTGCTGTATGTGTCCAGGGACGTGGAGGAACCCATGAACCAGGATTCCAATGGATTGCACCATTGGTCTCCATCCTGTGAAACAGAGGGTTGTCAGGTTTACTCTTCAGTGTTATCTGATCTAAATGCCCTGAATTAGGATGAAGTCCAATGGAATAAATACTATTGTCAATTTTAAGGCCGGGAGCTTCTCCCTGTACCCTGAGATCGGTTTTATACATTTTTGACAATGCATTCTCATTGTTATAATAAATCAGAAAGACCTTGCTTGATTTTGCCGTTACATCAGCTAAAAAAGCTACACGTGCCGTAATTGTCCCATACCAAATTGGTGCTTCTCGTGTTGGATTACCATCGGCATCAGGATCCAGATCATCTTCTTTTAAAAACTTCTTAATATCATAGACCTGAGAGGGTACTTCTTCAATTATGTGTGTCTCAGTATCAATAGACACTACTCGTATTTCACGCTTAAGGTGTAATGCTTCATCAGGATAAAATGGCAGTAATACTTCAACCGGTTCTTCCTCCCTGTCCAAACCGGCAGTTTCAGAGAGTACTATTGATTTATAATTTTTCCAGCTTTTATCAAAAACAGAAACTCCACTAGGGGCTGTGATTTTTCTGGTGGCCTTTAAAAGTACATCGTCTTTTGATCCATGAAGGTTTTTCTTCATTTTTACCCTAATACTAATTTCGTATTCTTCGCCCGGTTCCCATTTTATCCATCCCACAACATGAGGGTTCTTGTAAAGCGTTCCATCTTGCGATATACCATATCCCGATGGCGGACGATGTGTCAAGGCTGGCTTGTTTCTATCAGAATTGTCACCCATTCTATGCAAATCGGTAAAGCGAAGAACTTTACCATTTACGGCTGCCTCGATCTCGATCATTGAAGCTTCCGGTAATTCCAGTTCCACGATAAAATGATAAAATGGTATGGCAGGACTAGGATACCCCAATTCAATTTTATGAATTTTTAATTCTGCTTCCCTTTTTTCTTTTCCATGACTTAGAGTAGAGATCAATAAAAAGAAGAATATAGTTAACAAATAAAACTGGCTTTTTTTCATGATAATTAATTTTGTTTAATGAATATATTTCAATGCTTTGGATTTATTCTCGTAGAAATCAAATTTTTTCTTCGTAAGGCCTCCACACTATTCTCCCAGAAACCTCCGGCACCCCATAAATAATACGTAAAATACATGGTGCTTTTTTGAAAAATAGGGATCCATGGTTGAAATTCAGCATAATGATAATGCGAATCCTTATTCCCGGGGTCATTTAAGAACATATGTAAAAACAGAAGCTGGTCAACAGGATAAGCCCCAATAAAAGTAATATCTTCTTTGGGATCATAGGCGGCATTCCAACCTTCTTTCATATGAAATATCATCCCATATCTCTTCTCGGGTCTCATCCGGTATTCGTTTAGCCCTTTCAATTCAGGTACCGTATAAACATCTTCAGACCAACTTTTCTTCCCTAGCTCAAGAATTGGTTGTGGACCCAGAACATTTGCTTCCGGATTCTTAAAGGTCAGCGCAAACCGAACTTCTAACAATGGTGAGTTCCCGTATAAGGTATATGTTTTTTCCAGTCGGTTGCCAAAATAATCTGTCCACATCCTTATGCGAACATAATCCCCTTCGCTTTTGAGGATTTCTGCATTATATACGCGGTGATTCTCCATGCTTCCCTGACCAAGAAAATCTTCAAACCCTCCATATGGATAAAATCCTCTTTCCCGAAATGGACGCTTATGATCAACTACTTTCTCCGGCCATAATTTGAATAGTACATTATCATTCCGACTCTTTACTATATATTCAATTACTCTGGCTCCTGTAGCTAACAAGGTTATCATTACGCTATCATTTTCCATACGGTATTCGTCTATACCATCGTTATTCAGGTCAACTGCTCTTACGGTTAAAGCGCCTTCTGCTTCACCTACTCCAAGTTGAGAAATGTTTTCAATACCCAAAGCGACAACCTTAACCTCATATTTACCTGAAGGGACATTCAATTCAAACAGCATATCCTGAAATGCCCCTTTTGAAGCACTGCATGTTTGCTTGGTTTTGAAAATTATTTTTTTTCCATTCTCAAGATCTGCTACTTCAATTCTTACAGGAAAAGATGAAATCTCTTTAAAATTATGAATCGTAACCGGGTAGCTTATTTTTGGTGAATGTCCATATAAAAGGCGATTTACTGAAATAGCCGGAGGTAAGTCAAGCATTGTCAATGTGCCCTTCTTTTTTCCATTCCATTTATAATGTACAGCAACAGGGTTCGTTTTGTCCATCGCATTTGATCCTGGTTGCAGTGTAAAATATTGATCTTTAGAACTTCCTGGGTCGAGATTAATTTTAACTGAAGAATCTTCTCTTACCCCAATATCCATGGGAAGTGTCAAATTTAAATTTCCAGATACCGAATGTGAATATGTATTTGTTATCGTCACCTTCAATTTATAACCTTCAACCTTGGCCTCAAGGTTTATACGATCACCAAAATATTCTTCTAAATAAACCCTGTCTAGCAACAGAATTTGCAGCGTATTCCGATAAAGCTCCGGTCCCATCATTAACCCTTTTTCTAAAATACCTACTTCGCGCCTTTCAAGTATGGCATCCCACATATTTTTGAGCGTTAATTGTTTGCCTTTTTCAATGAACAAAACCATACTCGATAAAGTATTTCCTTCTAAATTACCTGTTTTTAAAACAAACGGAATATTCTCATTGTCTATTTGTTCCTTATTCCCTTCTGTGGCGAAATAACCATCATAGTGGAATGGATCCGCATTTTTGTCCCAAACTTTGCGGAACACATAACCTTCTTTTTTATGTGCGTAATTGATCCATGATTCTTTGGTATACATAAGTCGATCCTGAAAATCATCATAATCCTTACACCCAAATATAGGAGAAAAACCCACATCGGTCACTATTGGAAGGTTTACCTCGTTCATCCATTGATCAAGTTCTCCTTTAGCTAAAAAATCCATATATCCACTGAACACAAACCAACTATTCCCTTCATTCATCCCCGCTCCAATTACCTCTAGCGGATGTCCTTTGGTAATTGTTACACTTTTCAACAAGGTTTCAGCCCCAAACCAGCCTTTGTACAAATCATATTTTCGTATTATGTTTTCCGTATCAATTAATTGTTGTCTGAACTTATTTCTAGTGAACTCATCAGCGGAACTCACCACGAAAAGCTTTCTATCGTCTTTTTGAAGAATAAATGCTTCAATCTTATTTATATTCACGGCACCGTATTGGTGACTTTTTAATTCTTCAGGCCAAATTTCCTTTTCCAACAAACTTTTGGTCAGCTCTTTTCCCATGTTCGATTCAGGGTCAACAAAAACCAGTACATTTTCCTTTTCAAGTAAATTTATCAGCTCAGATCTTTCAGGTTGATCTAAAACCTGATAGCTTGCAGAGGTTAAACTGCTAAAAAAACCTTCTTGCATGATAAGGCCGGGAAGACCAATATCTTCAGCAATATCCACTTTACTTTGCAGAATGGTCTTTTCTACATTGTCTATGGACATTTTAAAAAGATTACCGTTTCGAATCCATTTCTTATACGAATCATGCCAATGATTTGTATACCCATTAAACTGAACTTCATTAATTACCGGCTCCGTTATAGATGCATCAGAGCCAAGATATTGAAAATCAGCTAATGACTGTGCGGAAACCAGTGATTTCAAAAATATTATATACAGAAATATATAATGAGGTTTGTATATCATAATAATATTTACCTATTGCCCGATCGATTAAAACGGCTTCATCATTTTGTTAAACACAAGAATTAAGAAAAAACAAAAATCGTGCTTTCCAAGCTTACCTTTTAGTGATCAGATTCATCTTTCTTAATTCGTCCACACCGTTTTCCCAGGGACCACCAGCTCCCCATATATAATAGGAAAAATACATGGTGCTTTTCTGAAAAATGGGCAACCAAGGTTGAAACTCTGTATAATAATGATGTGCATCTCTATTTCTGGGATGGTTCATCCACATGTGAAGAAACAGAGGTTGATCTACAGGGAAAGCTCCAACAAAAGTAATATCTTCTTTTGTATCATAACCTGCATTCCACCCTTCCTTAATATTTAAAAATGCCTGACCGTAATATTTTTCCGGTTTCATACGCAATTCAATAATCCCGTCCGAATCAGGAACCATGAATACATCTTCTGTCCAGTGCTTTTTTCCAAGTTCAAGAATTGGTTGAGGACCCAACATGTTCGCCTCAGGATTTATAAAAGTCAGAGCAAACCTCACTTCCAACAAAGGAGAATCCCCATAAAGGGTAAAAGTTTTTTCCAAACGATTACCAAAATAATCAGTCCACATTCTTACTCGCACATAGTCACCGTCCTTTTTGACAATTTCCGATTGATATACCTGATGTGTTTCCATGCTTCCCTGACCCGAAAATCTTCAAAGCCTCCATATGGATAATAGCCTCTTTTTCGAAACGACCGCTTTTCGTCAATGGCTTTATCTGGCCAGAGCTTAAACAGGATATTATCATTTCTGCTCTTTATTATATATTCTATCACTCTCGCACCTGTTGCAAGCAGTGTGATTTGTACACTATCATTTTCCATGCGATACTCCATCACACCATCACCGTTTAAATCTATATTATAGGCATAAGGAGCACCCTTGGCTCTTCCAACTCCAAGCTGGGAGGTATAGCTAACTCCTAAGGTGGACACTTTAACCTTGTAGTTCCCCGCGGGTAAATCCAGATCAAATAGCATGTCCTGAAACATTCCTGTCTTCGCGTTACCGTTTTGTGTGGTTTTGAAAATAACTTTCTTTTCATTATCAGCATCTACTACCTGAACTTTAACAGGGTATGAAGATTTATTCGTGAAATTATGGATCGTAACCGGATAGCTCACTTTTGGCGTATGGCCATATAAAAGGCGGTGTACTGAAATTGCCGGTGGTAGATCCAACATGGCCAATGTACTTTTCTTTTTACCATTCCATTTATAATGTACAGCAACTGGGTTAGTCCTGTCCATTGAAATTGATCCCGGCACTAAAGTAAAATGTTGTGTTTTAACACTTCCAGCCGGAAGGCTTATTGAAAGTGATGGACTCTCTTTTACTTTCATCCCCTCAGGAAGTACCAGTTCCAAAGTTCCTGAAAGAGACAGTCTTGAACTGTTTGCAATTGTAACCTGTAGATCGTATCCCTCAACTTTAGTTTCAAGATCTATTCGATCTCCAAAATAATCTTCAAGAAATACCCTGTCAAGCACCAACATTTGCATGGCATTCCGATAGTAGGCAGGTCCCATCATTTTTCCCTGTGGCAATACTCCCACTTCACGACGATCAAGAATGGCCTCCCACATGGTTTTATTAGTAAGTTGTTTGCCCTTTTCGATAAACAATACCATACTTGATAAAGCATTGTTCTCTAAGTTACCGGTTCTTAAAACAAAAGGCACATCTTCTTTATCGATCTGTTCCTTATTTCCTTCGTTAGCAAAATATCCATCATAATTGTACGGGTCGGCAAGTGTATCCCACACCTTGCGAAAAATATATCCATCCTTATTACGGGCAAAATTGATCCATGCCTCTGCGTCATACATTTGCTGAATTTGAAATCCGTCGTAATCTTTCAAACCGTACATCTGGGTTGCGCCCACATCTGTTACAACAGGTAATTTTACTTCATCAACCCATTCTTCAATTTCATTTTTTGATAAAAAATCCATATAGCCTTCAAACACGAACCAACTATTTCCTTCATTCATGCCGGTACCTATAACCTCCAATGGATGTCCTTTCGTAATTGTTACACTATTGAGAAGTGTATAAGCTCCAAACCAGCCCTTGTGAAAATCAAATTCTTCAATTATTTCTTTGGTGTTATTAATCTGAGCCAGTACTTTCTGCCTCATGTTTTTATCTTTTGAACTGACCACAAATATTTTTCTATCGCCATTTTCAAGATAAAAAGCATCAACCCTAACGAAATCAATTGCACCAAATTGATGACTTTTCAATGCATCAAACCCTCTGTTTTCCTGTGGTAACATTGCATTTACTTTCCTACCAAGCTCTGAACCCGGATCAACAAAAGTCAGAACATTACCCTTCTTAATGCCATTTTCTAGTTCTTCTACTGTAGGTTCATTTAATGAAATGTATTTACTTGATATTAAGTTATTTATAAATCCTTCCTGAAGTACTAATCCGGAAATTCCCATATCTTCAGCAATATCCACCTTGCTCTGCAAAATAGTCTTTTCAATATCCGGCACTGCCATTTTGAAAAGATTTCCGTATCGATACAAATTAGTATATGTATCATGCCAGTAGTTCGTGTAACCATTATAATTATTTTCATTCCGCACTATATTTTCAAGTGGCTTGTCAGAACTAATGTATTTATAGCCATTAATGCTTTGAGCATCAACAGACGTTTGGAACAAACTGACAGTCAGAATGAGTAAACTAACTAGGGTTTTAAATTTAAATACCATGATTGATTATTTTTTAATAAAGATTGAATATCTATTGCTAAACATTAATCTACAAGATAGGTATTTTTGATAAAATTTGCACCTTTTTATGATAAATAAAAAGGCTTTTTTCCGCAAAATTTTAGCGATGAGAAGTAGTTTCAAGTCCCTTCACATTTTTTCACTTCCTTCATCTTTTAAATTGTTCTGAGACTACGGCAATACACAAATTTGAACATTCTGTAAGATTCCTCAATGCAATCATTTACGATTATTTATAACGAACAAAAAAAGGGTTCAAATAAGAGCAACTCCTATTGAACCAATAAGATTTAATGATGATGATCACAGTAGATCCTGCTATTTCTCAATTTCAACGATCATTTCAATTTCAACTGCAATATTTCCGGGAAGAGAACCCATACCCACCGCGGCTCGAGCATGCTTCCCTCTTTCTCCGAAAACTTTTACCATTAAATCTGAATAGCCATTAATTACCTTTGGGTGATCGGTAAAATCGGGAGTGGCATTGACCATGCCAAGCACCTTTACAATTCTTTTTACTTTATTTAGATTCCCAAGTTCACTTTTAAGCACTGATAACTGGTTAACAGCAGTGACACGGGCAGCCTCATAGCCTTGCTCTAAACTCAAATCTCCACCTAATTTACCAGTAATATTTTCTCCATTACCTTGAAGAGGCCCCTTACCTGACAAAAACAAAAGATTACCAACACGAACAATATTTACAAAATTCGCCACAGGAGGTGAAGGTTCCTTCAGTTCAATTCCCAGCTCAACTAATCTATTTTCCGGATCATAGGTATCACCATTTAATGATTTTAAATCGGTCTTCTTATCTCCTTCTGTAGATCGTTCACAGGATACCGAAAGAATCATTATAAAAATTAAAATATAAATTCTCATAATCAAATTACAATAGAATTTTTTAACAATATATTTAGCTTAAAAGAAAATTTAAATCTAATTTAATTATTCACTCGAATAGCCATTGGATAATTCTTCCTTTAAGCGATGAGCTACGATTCTTTCCTGTCCCGGTTCCATCATCCAGGTGGTCATACCCACACTATCTTTGTTACCAACGGTTTCAATAGAAGGATGACCATTCCTTAAATTTTTCCTGAGATCGTCCGGAGATATCTTAACAATGCTCTGATCCCATTCTACTCTTAGAGACGGCACATGATTGGCGTATTTTGGAACATGAATCTCGGTCTTAACTCCTTTTATGGACAGTGCGCTATCACTAATTAATTTAATTTGATCTTCCCACATTTTCCATTCGCTTTTATGATCTCTTTTCAAATACAATTCCAAAGCTACTAATGTTCCTAATACTTCTTCTTTATTAACCTTCATTCCCCGGCCAATATTATTTCCTCGCGGTGGTGTATGCATTCTTGCCGCTTTAATGAACTTTTTATTTCCCAATAATAATCCAGCACTTTGAGGAGCTCTAAGTCCTTTACCTCCGGAAAATGCTACCAGATCATATCCCATTTTAGTAAATTTAAATAAGTTCTCCACAGGCGGTACATCAGCCGCACAATCTATAAAGCTTGGTATATCATGCTTTTTTGCAATCTCTAAAAATTCTTCATGTTTTATTTCTCCTAAATCCGTACTGGCATTTAGGAACCACATCATCGCGGTTTGTTTATTAATGGCTTTTACAAGCTCCTTTCTCGTTTTTACTGTCACTATCTTTACCCCAACATTTCTAAGAGCGTGTGTGTAAGCGATATTATGGCTTTCCTGAACGATAACTTCATCCTTAAGTCCTGTCATGTCGGGAAGTTGCGTAACTTTTTTTTCATCCATTCCGGTAACGACTCCGGCGAGACCGATGGTCATTGCTCCAAATGCTCCGGAGGATACAGTAGCATATTCACAGTCCAAAAGTTCTGCAATTCTCTCTCCTACTTTGTCATGTAATTCATCAAGGTTTACATATTCCGTCGCTCCATATGAAATTGCCTCTGTTACCTCTTTGTGCATCAATGAGCCTGTCATGGATGTATAGGTTCCTGCGGCATTGATAAAGGTTCTAAGACCTAATTCTTTAAAAAAGTCACGGGCAACCGGTTTCACAACAGTTTCATCCAAAACTTGAGCTGTTAAAATTCCAGGCCCCAGCAAACTACCTGCTACTGGAAGCACTGATAGCGTTTTTAATAATTTTCTTCTTGTTACCATAATTTTAAATTTAATTTAATTAATCTAGTCTAATGCTGCAATACAATCCATCTCCACCAAGGAGTTACCAGGTACACCTCCATAGGTTGCCACTGTAGTTCTCACAGGAGGATTCTTACCAAAGCGCCCCCTATAAACCGAATTCATGCCCTTATAATCTTCTAAATCATGCAGGTACACATTAACTTTCAATACCTGTTCCATAGAAATACCATTTTTTACCAACTCTTTTTCAAGCTCCTTCAATACGTGATCTGTGTGTGCCTTAATATCGCCTTCAAAGTGAGCTCCCTTACCTGCAACATATAAAGTATTTCCATGTTTTACAGAACCTGAGAACAAAGGCATTTTTTGATCCTGTTCTATATCTCCAACTACTTGCTTAATAGGTTTAGTTTCCTTAGCGATGGTGTTCGCAATGCCAAATCCAAATGTTCCAATAATGGCCATCCCAATTTTCTTTAATGATGTTCTTCTGCTAGTTAAATTGTCCATTTTTAAATATATTTAGTTAAAATTCATTTTAAGTATTTCATAATATGGAGAATGTCATTTATCTTAAATTAGATTTAATACATTCTTTTCTTCAATAGTTCTTCTATCTGTTCTTTAGGCACCGGCAATTCATCCATATGATCTACTAACCATTTTGAAAAATCTTTTTCAATTTCATCCGACCATTTATTATCTATTTGTCCGGGTGTGTAACGCCCTTCTTTCAAGCGTGTAATACCGAACAGATCCCTAAGCCTTACAACTTCAGAGGTAACCACAACTTTTTCGGCAAGATGTGCAGGTATGAACATGACACCTTCCTTTTTCGCCAATACGATGTCTCCAGGCAAAACCGTTACTCCTCCCATTCTAATGGGAATATTGATTCCCAGAAGCATCACTTCCGTGAGGTATGACGGATGCCAATCTCTAACAAACGCATTAAAACCTTCAATTTCTGAGAGCCCTTCCATATCTCTGCTTGAGGAATTAAAAACAACTCCTGTCCTGGATTTTGCATAAATCGCGTTACCCAGGTTATCACCGATCAATGTTCCATCTACAATCTTTCCAAAAGCATCAGCAACATAAACATCACCAAGTTTAAGCATGTCAATTGGCCATGAATTTGGGTTTCCTATTCTTCCGTCATCCTTTCCTTTTTTCTTAATTTGATCAGCTACATCTTGTCGGTTAGGCATGTATTGAACAGTAAGTGCACGACCTACAACAGGTACATCATCGTGTAGGGGTTTCCAGCCCCCTTCAAATTGATTGTGATACCCTTCATTTCTCAACACCCCCCATGCTTCTTCTATTGTCACACTTTTAAACCTTTCTAAAATATCATCCGCCACTCTTGGCCTCCCATCAGAAAACCTTTCTCCTTTCCATTCGGGCGTTAGGAAGATCATTTGTTCTTTTGAGATGGTCTGTGCCCCGATCTGGGTAAAGCCCAAAAAAGAGAGAACAATTAGAAGTATTGATTTATTTAATTTCATGATCGCTAATTTTAATTAATGTTTATCACTCTCTTATATATTCTTTACGAAATATTTTGTTCGGGATCCGGATCCTTGTCTCTCCACCATGTCGCCAATGATGATCCAGATATGTTCATCCATGGGCCAAATACAGCAGGTGCAAGTCCAACGGTTGCCACTTTGCCCATTTCCAACGCAATTCCTGAGGCGAGTCCTCCGTTTTGCATTCCAACTTCCAGAGCTATAGTACGGCAATCATTTTCACTCATCTTAAAGGCTCTCCCCCCCCCAATAACCCAAAAAGTAGCCGGCTGCATTGTGAATGATAGCGGCCAAAATTAACAGCAGTCCAATGGATAGTAAACTATCGCGCCCGGCGGCTGTAATAAGCATTATAATAAAAGTGATTCCTCCCATTGAAACAAGGGGCATGGCTTTATCCAACCATTTGGCCTTGCCGTGAAAAAAATGGTTAAAAATCAACCCTGCTATTATTGGTAAAATAACTATTTTCGTTATACTGAACATCATAGACCAAAAATCAATTGGCACGAACTCACCCGCAAGAACCTTCATTAACAAAGGTGTCATCAGAGGCGCCAATAATGTGGAAACCGCTGTTAACGTTACAGATAGGGCAAGATTTGCTTTTGCTAAATATGCCATTACATTGGATGCTAATCCGCTGGGAGAAGAACCGATCAGTACAACTCCTGCCGCTATTTCTGCAGGAAAACCAAATACTGTGGCTATTGCAAATCCTAAGATTGGCATAATAGAAAATTGACAAACTAAACCAACCAGCACTCCTTTAGGCATTTTTACTACTCCCGAAAAATCCCGGATGCTCATTGAAGTTCCCATTCCAAACATGATTAGCT
>PVMK01139941.1_pt1 | contig 34733 bp, 28 predicted proteins | sample 1853481 | NCBI WGS metagenome assembly PVMK01 (sample SAMN08533507, study PRJNA380276) | Marine sediment metagenome, whole genome shotgun sequencing project. | reverse complement strand
TTGTAGGTTGGGTTAAGCGACTTTAATGTTGGGTAGTGCTATTGCAGAAAAATTACGTTAGATAGCAGGAAGTTGTTATTTAGTTGAACTGAGCTTTACCCGACGTTTACGCCCGCACAACCCAACCTACGATAAAAAGTGTCAACTACTTTTAGCGTCATATGAAGGATGCCGATAAATTCTTCGCAAACATGATGTGATTTCAATAAATAGGTACTAAGCTTTTTCCGCGACTACGCTCGGAAAAAGTGGCCCCTTCGGGGCAGTTTGAGAGCAGAGACTCAAGTGGCAAACGCCTGGAATGCGGATGGAATTGTTTCTCGTCCTCGTCGTCGTCCTCATAATCGAAAAAATAGAGTTGGTGAAACCCGTCACAAGACGGATCGAGGACGAAGACGATATCCCAGCGAGATGATTCCTTCCAGCACAATTCATCGGTTTCTGACAACATGTTATCAGATAAAGCCCGATAAGGGCCTACAGTACGCTTCGATAGATCGTCTCAGCGTCTTTTTGGGTCATTTCGCGCGGATTGTTGGCCAGAAGCCGTGTCACCTTCATGACGCCTGCGGCAAGTCCGGGTATATCTTTGTCCTCTACCCCGAATTCGCTCAAATGACCGGGTATCCTGAGATCGGCCGCCAAAGTACGCATGGCTTCCACGGCTGCATTCGCGGTTTCGCGGGTAGAAAGTCCGGCCGTGTTCTCTCCAAGGTAGCCGCCAATCTCGGCAAATCGTTCCAGATTACCAAGTTTGTTGAATTCCATGACCGGTGCCAGCATAATACTGTTGGCCACTCCATGAGGAATGTGAAACTCGGCACCGATCGGATACGCAAAAGCATGCACCGCAGTTACGCCGGCTGTACAAAAGGCCATACCGGCTAGCAGGCTGCCTTCCAGCATAGTGCTGCGTGCTTCCAGATTGCTGCCGTCGGCGTATGCGGTTCGAAGGTTTTTCGCGATTAACTGCATAGCCTGCCGGGCAAGCATATCGGAAATGGTTGTGGCATTTTTTGATGTAAAGGCCTCAACCGCGTGAATGAGGGCATCCATACCGGTAGCGGCCGTCACGTGGGCAGGCAATCCAAGGGTCAGCTCCGGATCAAGCAGAGCCGCCGAGGGAAATAAATGCGGGCTGACAATTCCTTTTTTGAGCTTTTCAGTGTGATCGGAAAGGATCGCAATCGGGGTGACTTCGCTGCCGGTTCCCGCTGTTGTTGGAATAATGAGGGTCGACAAGCCGGCATTGGGGATGAGATCGACGCCGAAATATTCAGAAATCGAGCCTTTATTTGTGGCCATGACGGCTGAAACTTTGGCGATGTCGATGGGACTGCCGCCGCCGAATCCGATAAGAAGATCAGCATTTTCCCGACGAATCATTTCAACACAATCGGCCACAATCTCATACCGCGGATCGGCTTCAACCTCTCCGAAAACAGCATATTTGATATCGGCTTTTTCTAAAATATCCTCAGCCTTTTTAACCAAGCCGGCTTCTATCAAGCCCTGATCCGTCACTATCAGAACCTTTTTTGCTTTTAGAGCCCGGGCTTCATCGGCTAATTGATTTAATGCTCCCGGTCCCATGACAATCCTTGGAATCGTCCTGAATAATGTGATGCGATTCATTTTTCCCCCTAATCTCTGTTTTTTACTTTTTGAAAGATAGAATTTCTATCTTCATAGATTTCAGTGTTTATCGCCTTCGCTGCCAGACACCTGAATTCTGAAAACTCGGTTTTTTACACCTAAAGTGATCGGTTCCAGGTTTAGGGTTCAAGCCCGCCCTGGCCTCCGGCTCGTAGGGGCACGATCCTACGCCTCGGAGAGCGCGACGGGATGTGGCCGTGAAGTTGCTTTCACATCCTATGAGCTTGACTTGCCATCACCACATCTTGACATGCCAGGTCTGGGCCAGAGGTTCAAAGGTTCTAAAATGCTTATTTCCGTAACTTTATACGCCATTGTTTGGATTGATCTCTTTCACTCATTAGGCGAAACATGGAATTCAACCCGATTGACGCATAATACTATTGTTAGAGACCAGCTAGGACACTTTAACTGGGAACCATGAACGTTGAACCGCTCAACCTATGGTTACAACATGTTCAGAGAATAAAGCTCTTAAGAACATAGTAATCCTGGACGACGTAGGAATTGTGCAGGGTCCTCTAATTCTCTTTGACGGACCCACGCTCAATTACGTAGAGACGATCGAGCAATTCTGCTGAGTGGACATGATCCGATTCCGACAGGAGCACTGATTGTCCATGCTCTTTGAGGTTTGCAACGACCTCGGCCAGCCGCTGGGCCAGCGCAGGTGCAACCCCTTCGAAGGGTTCATCCAGCAACAGGAGCTTTGTACCACAAAGCAATGCTCGGGCCAGGGCGACCAGTTTTTGCTGCCCGCCGCTTAATTCCATGGCCTTTCTGCCGGAAAATTCCGTAACTTCAGGGATCATTTCATATACCCATGGGAGCCGCCTGGATAATTTTTCGTTTTTTGTCGCCCAGAAAGACAGCAGGATGTTTTCCTCCACTGTTAAAGTGGGCACTAGCTTGCGATCTTCCGGCATGTAACCGATCCCCACGTGTGCCCGTGAATGCGCCGCTAATCGCGTCAGGGATTGGTCCTGGAAGCGGATCTCCCCCTCGTCGGTGGGCAGAAATCCCATCACGGTACGCATGAGTGTGGTTTTCCCGGCTCCATTCCTGCCAATCAGGCCGACCACGCTGCCGTTCGGCACGTGCAAGGCTACATTTTGCAGTATGTTGGTTCGCTTTATTGAGACGCTTACGTCACTTAGCTCCAGCATCAATTCTCTCCCTGGGGGGCATGGGTGCGATGAAGCTCTTTGCCCACGATATATTCACGCACCTGCGGATCGGCTAAAGCTTGCCGGGTATCGCCATCGGCAATCACCAGGCCGTTGTAGAAGGCCAGTACACGCTTGGCATACCGCTCCACCAGTTCCATGTCATGTTCTATGAACATAACGGTGACTTCCTGCCGGGCAAATGTATCCATCAATGTATCCATGCCTTCGAATTTTTCTTCGGCGCTGACCCCGCTGGTCGGCTCGTCCAGCATCACCAGTTGGGGATCTCCGACGGTAGCCATGGCGATATCAAGAATCTTCTTTACCCCTTGGGGCAACATACTCACCTGTTGATTGGCGTTGTCGGCAATCCCAAATTGCTCCAAATGTTCAATTGCGCGATCCACGCTATCGGTCCGTTTAAGCGGCATCCAATAACTCCGCGCTACCTTGGGTGCCACTGATTGGGCCGTCAACATGTTTTCAAGCGCTGTCATTTCGCCAAAAAGCTGTGGGATCTGGAAGGATCGCCGAATGCCCAGATCGGTGATTTCCCGGGGAGCTAGTTTCGTCACGTCGTTTCCCATGTAATGGATTGTACCGGATGAGGGCTTGAGGTAGCCCGTCACCAGATTGACAAAAGTGGTTTTTCCCGCCCCGTTTGCACCGATGACACCGATCACTTCGCCTTTGTTGACAGTGACGGAAATTTCCGAGGCAGCCACAACTCCGCCGAACTGAATACTAAGTTTATTTGTCTGCAGGATGGCTGTCATTTTAATTCTCCGTTCGGCGCTTAGAGACTATCGACCATATACCACCGGGTAGGAACAGGATGACCATCAGCATCGTAACACCAAGAATCATCTGCCAGGTGTAGGGTGCGTACTCAAAAGCGTATGTTCTCAAAAGCTCCAGCAGAAAAGTCCCCACCAGAGGTGCAATCACATTGGTCGTACCACTTAGCAGCGCCACGAAAACGAATTCCCCGGAAGTCGTCCAATAGGCCATATCGGGATCAATGTGACCCACGGAAACCGCCGTCAGTACTCCGCCGATTCCTGAAATAGCAGCCGCAATCACATAAACTTTGTGTATCAAGCTGCGTACGGAAGCGCCCAGGTACTCGACGCGGATTTCATTTTGCCTGATGGCGTCACCCATGTATCCGTAAGTGGAGCTGAGGTAGCGATGCAGCACCACTGCCACCAAATAGACGATCACACAGGTTAGAACAAATATGGTAATATTAAGGGGCTCTCCTTCAGGAGCGAATCCCAGAAAGGTGGAATGAGGCACGTTGAAACCGTCGGTGCTGCCCAGAATCTCGGCTTTGACGAGAAGACCATAGAGAATCATGGAAAGGGCCAGACTGAAATTGGCGTAGAAAATCCCCCGGTAGCGCACCAACAGAAAACCGAGAACCACAGACAACAGCACGCAGACGGCCGTGCCTGCAAACAGCAACAGGAAAACGTCCGTTATTCCCCAAAAATACCCGGCCATGCCGGCAACATAAGCGCCCAGGCAATAAAAAAGTCCCTGGCCGAACGTGATCAGTCCCGCACGCATCTGCAGCATCACGCCCAGCACCACCAGGGAAGTGGCCAGTGACATCTGAACCAGGAATCGCAGCCAGTCTGTGGCGACGAACCCGAAAACCAGGACTAAAAGCAGCCCGATGGTCAAAGTGCGCAAGGTATTGTCTTTGGCGACATTCATATCTTACGCACCTCCGGTCCGGCGAAAAGCCCGTATGGTTTGAAGGCCAGAACCAAAGCCATGACGCCATAGATCACGAAGAGTTCAACCTCAGGTAAAAGGTGCACCGCGGCCGCCCGCACAATGCCGACAATGGCCGATCCGATCATGGCCCCCTCGATGCTGCCCAGGCCGCCGATCACAACCACAGCGAAAGCCAAAACAATGACTTCTACCCCAAGGCCGGGAACCACGGACACTTTCGGTGCGGTGACAGCCCCTCCCAGTGCGCCGAAAGCGGCTCCGATAATGAAGGTCATCGTGAAGAACAACTTCACGTTTATGCCGAATGCCATACTCATTTCACGGTCATGGATAACGGCGATAAGAAGTTTGCCGACCCGGGTCTTATTGAGCCCCCACCACACGAACGCTGCGCAGCACAGGGAGATGGCAATGAGCAGAAAATCGTAGACCGGATAGATCAGATCCAGAAATTTCAACCGTACCCAAAAGCCCGTAGGGCTGATAGGCAAAGTAGGGGTCCACCCCCCAGATGAGCTTGGCCACGTCTTCCAGAATCAGGAAGATCGAGTACGTAACCAACAACATGACCACCTCATCCCGGCCATACATGAACCGCAAAACGCCCCGCTCTATGAGCAACCCGGCAATCAAACCGACGATGATCGCCGCCAGCGGCAGCATTGCATAGCCCAACATGGGTGGGAGGTTGCCTGTCGCATAATAAAAGCCGATAAGGGATACCGACGTATATGCCCCCAGCGCATAGAGGCTTCCGTGAGCGATGTTCAATATTTTCATGACGCCGTAGATAAGCGTCATTCCCAGCCCCATCAAGAACACCCAGGCAGCATAAATACTTCCATCGATTAATATAGCCAGCAGCTTGGTCAATGCCTTCCCTCTCTATTCCGGTCTACAATCGAAACTGAGCGATTCCCCGGCGAAAGTCCTTGTTTAATCATGCAAACTAACGGGCGGGGATAAACCCCGCCCGTCATTTCTTGAATGCCGAACAAATCGCCCAATTTGGGTTTTAGTCACACTGGGCACCCTTGAATCCGGAGCGGATCCAGTCGAGGCTTTTTACTCCCTCAGGCGGGTTGACGCATTCGGCTTTGTAACGCTTCACGTCGGTTATCGTAGCCTGACCGGTGGTTTTGTCATACTTGTAACGACCGTAGGCCGTATCTAAAATCGCCTGATGGCCGTTGGCCAGCGCCATCTTGACCGTACCGGCGGGCCCTTCAAATACCAGATTTTCAAGTGCCGCAACCACCTCATCAGTTGTAGGAAGCTTGTCGCCCTTGGCCGCTTTTTCGTAAGCCGCCTTCATGCCCAGCAACGCCTGGGCCGCTTTGTAGGCAGGATAAGTGGGCCAGGTATTGTAGCGGTCGAAGTATTGTTTTCTAAACCAGCTGTTTAACTCAGAATCAGGTGCAAAATTGCCGAAGGGGCCGCGCCCTCCTATCACCGTGCCGTCCGGCAACTGGGTACCGAGTCGGTGCATGGCCGTCTCACCGCAGGTCAGAACCACCTCGCTTCTTTTAAAGACGCCGCGAATCGAACCCTGGAGCGTGAAGGCCTCCATGTCGCCACCCCAAAAGCTTGTGTGGACCACGTCGGGCGATTCGGAAAGAAGCGCTGATATCTCGGCCCCATACTGGCCGGCGTAGATTTTCGGAAACTGCTCGGTGACGACTTTGACGTCCGGTTTGAGCTGTTTCATCGATTCGGCGAAGTCACGCCAGGAATCCTGCCCCCAGGCATAATTCTGGTTGATCCCGGCGATGCTTTTGATATCGGGGTTACTGTCCAGCACATAGCGGGCTGCCGCCACGTTATCCATGGTCGCGGTGCCGCCCGAACGGAAGAGGTATTTGGGCGCAGTAACGATATCTTCAAAGATTTGCGGGGTGCCGCAGTCGAAGAAGATGGTCAGCGTGCCCAGTTCTTCGGCCACCGGGGCGATCGCCTTGCAATGGCCGCTGGAGATATAGCCGATCACCACGTCCACTTTCTGCTTCTGGATGAGCTTACGATACTCGGTGACCTGTTTTTGGGAATTGCCTGCTTCGTCGATGAGGACCGTTTCCAATTGAGCGCCGGCAACGCCCTTGGTGTTGTAAGGAGCCGGGACTTTACCGGCGTTTATGGCCTCGATCATGAATTCCGCTCCATTGCGGGCGGGAATGCCGAACGGTCCCGCGGCGCCGCCGGAAAGGAAGGTAACCAGACCGATCTTGATCGTGGGCGCGTCTGCGGCCATAACCGGTGTCGCTCCCAATGCCAGAATTGCGATAAGACCGAGAATGATTCCGGCCCGCTTGAATAACTGACTGCTTCTTTTGTTCGTAATCTTTGTCATGTGCCGTTCCTCCTTTAGGGTTAAGATGTGATTGGCCTCACTTAAAAGCCCATCCATTGATGCAACAGCCAGACACCCTAACATAAGCGTCGGTGATAAGTAAATCGTTTTTTCCTATCCTTTGTTTCCAATTTTCGGGAAAAAAGATTCTTGTGGGGCTTTCTAACCGCATTGAAATAAAACAACAAATGATTATTTTATTGAGCAATACTATAAAAGTTCAGCCACTAAGACACGAAGGCACAAAAAATAGGATTATATTATAACCTTTGTGGCTCAATGGCTGAACGGCTACCCTTGCCCTAATCACGAAACACTATCAAATTAAAGGAAAAGCGATGTCAGCACAACCAGCCCCAAAATACGATTTTGAAGTCGGCGTTTACCGCCCCCCCAGTGAAGGGGGCAGCGCCTCTTTACTGTTGCGCATAACCCGCAACTGTCCCTGGAATCGCTGTGAATTTTGCGCGATGTATAAAACGGAAAAATTTGAATTAAGACCGCCTGCTGAAGTAAAAGGCGATATCGATCAGATCGCCGATATCTGCAACAACCTTAAAGATATTTCCTGGAAGCTCGGGTATGGCGGCGACATTACCCGGGAGGCGGCGATCGAACTGTTGAATTCTGTTCCAGAGCTTAATTATAATCAGGGATTTGTCATGGTTTATAACTGGCTTCAATCCGGTGCCAAGACCGCTTTTCTGCAGGATGCCAACAGCCTGATCATGAAAACCGATCAACTGGTGGACATTTTACAGCATTTACGAAAAACTTTTCCAACATTAAACCGCGTTACCTCCTATGCCAGATCCAAAACGATCGCTCAAAAAAAGCTGGACGAGTTAAAGGCCATCCGCGAAGCGGGTTTGGACAGAGTGCACATCGGACTGGAAACCGGAGATGACGAACTGCTGAAAGAAATAAAAAAGGGCGTCAACAGCGAAGGTCATATCAAGGGCGGCAAGAAGGCCATGGCAGCCGGATTCCAGGTATCCGAATACTGGATGCCGGGCCTGGGCGGCAAGGCCAGGTGGCAGGACCACGCCAGAAACACCGCCCGGGTGTTAAACGAAATTGATCCGCACTACATTCGCTCGCGACCCTTTTTCCCGGCAGCGGGCACCCCCCTCCATGAAAAATATGAAAGCGGCCGGTTCATCATGTTGTCCCCGGAAGAGCACCTGCTCGAGTTAAAGCTGATGATGGCAGAACTAAACGTGACATCAAAGGTCTGCTTTGATCATGCCGGTAACTATTGGCAAAATAGAAACGGCGGGCTATTGTTCAGCCAGGGTTATGAAGGATATAAATTCCCGGAAGAAAAGCCCCGGGTTTTACAATTGATTGAAGAAGGCTTGACGGTTCGTCAGGAACCGGTGTTTTTGCGTTTATAAATACCCCGTCCGGGCGAGCCGGAATTGAATATTGACGATTGAAGATTGAAGATTTGTGGTATCGCTTCGCTCTGTCTTTTCTATTTAAATCGATCGTTCGATCCCGTCGTTAGACCCTGTCGATAGACCCTGAGGCTCTCGACGGGTAGAATTGCTTAAATATTCAATCTGGCTATGACGTAAATCATGTGCAAACATGATGTGATTTCAATAAATAGGTACTAACCAGAGCGGTTCCAGGTTCGGGGTTCAAGGTTCAAAGGTTACAGCCGATGGATACTGCTCCCAAAATTAATCAAAGCGCCACCGCAGATGTTTATCGAGAGGGAAGCCTGGAAGATTATTTTCCAGAGCAGATGGAAGTGCATAGCGCATAGTGTAAGACATCGTTCAATGGAAGGTGCAAGGGGATCAAAGACGTGCGGGAATGAACTATGCATGCATTCTGATTTCCGGCATCCGTAATCTGTCATCATTTTCTCTATTCCACATTCCGCATTCCGCCTTCCGCCTTCCCCATTCCAATCTATGCCCTTTGCCTTTTCCCCGCTTCCCAGCCTCATACCCTCCCAGCTTCTCACTAAATCGGTTCCATGCTCTCAATAAACGCCTCCAACCTCGTCTCCACCTGGGCATCGGAATATGCTCGGGGATCATTTTGATCGGCTTCGATGACGACTCCCGGTTTACCGGCTAATTTTGTCAACTCATCCTGCATACGGTACATACCAACGGAATACGGCTTACAGGAACGGTTGGAATGCATGATAAAGCCGGTCAGGGAAAACTCATCGATTAAGCTCGCCAGATAATTAATGCGGTCTTCAAAGCCCGTGTTGATATAAACGCTTAAATAGCTTTTGGCGATGGCCTCATAGGGCTCGGCATCCGGATCCACGGGATAGTTGCTGTACTGGCCCCAACTGTTGGCATAGGTGGTCACGACCAGGGTGCATTTTTGTTCTGCGAAAAATTTTTCCAGCCGTCGCATTTTAAACCAGACCGGCAGGTTGTCCCAGAGAACCCGGTATTGCTCTTCGGGCAGTGATCCAATTTTTTGCCTGGCCCGTTCGGCGATCTCTTCATACAACAATTTATTGTAATCGACACACTCCTGGGTACCGCGCAAGGTAACGATGGGCCCTAAATGGATGAAGGTATCCAGGCTGTTGAACGGCGAAGGTCTGGTCTTGCCGAGTTGAAGCATTTTTTGCCAGTACCCGGCGGCTTCACGGCTTAAAAGAAGAACTTCCTTCAAGCGGTCCCTGTCAAAGGGTTTGCCGGTGAAATCGGACAGAAATTTTTCAAGGTCTTTTAACTGCGATACGGTATAATCGATCAAATCCTGAGTCAGACCATCATGCAGAAACGGTGTGTCGACGATGAAAAGTGGGACATCGTATTTGCGGGCGATGACTTCATACCACTTAATCACCGTTTTGCAAATGTTGGTGGAGCACAAAAGGAAGTGGGGCGCGGGCAGTCCGGCAACCGGCCCTCCCTGGGTGATGTCGGCGCCGAAATCCGTACGGGCATAGGCACAAATATCCTGGGAAAAACCTTCGGCTTCGGCGGATTCCATCAATTCAACGGACTGATGGTTGGCGGCACACATCGCGGCATAATTTTCAGGATAAATCGGTAAGATGTCCATGGCGTAAAGAAACTCCACCGGTGCACCGCTGGTAATCCAGGCAATGGGCTTTACCTTTGTGGTTTTGGCTTCGATATAATAGTTCGTCAGAAGCTCTTTCATTTTGTGATAGGCGTCGAATTTTGTCATGGCAATCTCCAGTGCCGATACAAATGATTGATACTGTGATCCCCGGTGAAATGGCTATTGCATAGTTTCACGGGGTACACGTTTACAAAAATAAACACCGATCCTTTGCTGCGACTACTTAATTCTGAAAAGGGGGTATCCACTTCGTGGGCCTAAACGATAAATCGTAGGTTGGGTTAAGCCGACGGTCTGCAACCAATCTTGTTGGGTTCGCTAATTTTGTTGCTGATTCAAACTTTTGAGATGCATTAAGATAGGCGAACCCAACATAAATTGTGCCTACATCCCGCTTAACCCAACCTACTATATGTGCTGGGTAACCGTTCACAGGTTCAACGTTCAGGGTTAAGGACAAAGAAGGCCCGCAGTCCCCGTTAAAAATGCTCATTTCCCAAATAATTGCCAATTTGGCTCCAAATTTTGGATTAGACCTGACGAAGCTGACGCTTTTCTTGTAAATACGCATCCCAAATCCAGTCCAGGGACGAGAATGCAACCTTGAACCCCTGAACCTTTGAACCCGTGAACGCGTACAGAAAAACAAACTTCACATCTTTTTTTTGTGCCTTCGTGTCTTAGTGGCTGAACTTTTACGGATTTTCCAACATTTCACAAAAGGCGTTGATCCTTGTCCTGAGGGCATCAAAGTTGGTCATGGTCAGTTCCAGGTCAATAAAATAAGCCGGAATATTCGCGTCTTTGAGCAGTTTCATAAGCTGGGGCCGGTCAAAGGCATCCGGTTCACAAAATTTAATATACCAGAACAAAACGCCGTCAGCCCCGGATTCCTTTACTTTATTCAGCAGGTAGGGATGACGGTCATTGTCCGGATTGTAGATGCAGCAACACGGCGTCGGGTTAAAAAGGAAATCGCGGACCCCTTCCACCAGGTTATCGGTAGCCAGATCACCTTTCGAGACGGTCCGCCAACCATTGGCAAAATCGTCATCAACGACGCAGGCTCCCGATTCGTCAATAATTTTATGGATCTCAAGCGGATCAAACACCATGCCGGAAAGGAGCAGCTTCGGGCGCTGCCATTATGCGCCTCAAGTCCTTCCAGTTTCTGCAGCAAATCTTCAAGCATGCGGTTGTAACCATCGGCAGGCAAAAAGAAACCGGTTTTGATAACCGTATAAAAATCCAGACTCTTAACAAGACCGGGATTTTGACACCGCATCCGGTAAAGCCGGCGTTGTAGCGCTCGCGTTCGGCCATGCAATTTAGCAGCATGGGCCAACGATTCAGGCGTAATCTTGTTCCCGGTGATCTGCTCCAACCCATCCATTACGGATTTAACCACACTTGCCAGATAATTGTGCCGGGCTTCCTCTGTCCGTGTAATGGGGATAGACAGTTCCAGTGTCGGCTTGCTGGACACCCGACGATAAATTTCTCGCAGATTGATGAGCGTATCGCAAAGTGAAGTAAAGGCATAAGCCTTAACCATGTGCGCGATGCCTCTCATCTCAAGTTCCATTACCGATCGCGCCACCGAGCAGCAATAGGACTGAAGATAGGTATCGGCCTTCTCAATCGGCAAATTGTTGCCCCACAGCTGCACGGGGTATCCACCGGCGGCCTCGATCAGTTCCATGGGAAAATACGCCGGCATGACGCCGATCACGGGACGGTCCAGCTCCGCTTCATATTTCTGAATGGTTTTTGAAACATTGGTTACAATTTCATGGAATGATTCAAACATATTTTCTACCTATATTTTCTGCCTATAAGAGTACTACATTTCAGAAGGATTATGTTGTTTGGTTAAGTTTCCCCAACTTATATAGCCGGTAATCAGAAAATATATCAGTAAAGAAATAAATTATCTCGCGCAAAGACGCTACGACGACTCTATCTTTCTCTGTGTCTTGGCACAAAAATCAAATATTTATGAATTGAGTTATTTTAAGGTTAGGTTCGAAAAAATGACTTAACCTTGGATTACATCCTGACCTCCGCCGAAACAGGCATTGGAGTGAGGCAGAGGGCGGTGTCAGCGATTTAAGGTCGGCACGGAGGCCGACCCTACTTACAACTCCAAGGGAACGCTACTCCCACGATCTTCTAACAAAAATAATCAAACATATTTTCTGAGTACAGGACTTTAACGTTGCAAATCACTAAATACGTCTGATCCAGCCTTTCCAGCTTCCATCGCCGGAAATCAGAAAATATTCAGAAAATATTTTAATATATTTTCTGCCTACAAGACTTCAACGTTTCAAACTACAAATAACGTTTGGCCCAGTCCTCCCAACTTATATAGCCGGAAAACAGAAAATATCACCAATCGTAATTTTCTCTTTCAATAATAGTCGCCACGCCCTGACCGCCGCCGACACAGGCATTGGCACAGCCATACCGTCCGCCCCTTTGCCTCTAGAATTCGCGCCAGTGTGCCGGTCAGCCGGATACCGGTGGCTCCCAGCGGATGCCCGATGGCCGTACCGCCGCCCATGACATTGACGCGGTCCGGATCGAGCCCCAGCTCTTTGATGCAATTGAGTGCCACGATACAAAAGGCTTCGTTGATTTCCCAGCAATCGATATCCGAAGCCTTAAGGCCGGCCTTGTCCAGGGCCTTCTGAGTGGCCGGCACCGGTCCCTGCCCCATCACGGTGGGATCGACACCAGCGAAGCCGATTGATCGAATGGTTGCCAGAGGTTTGATGCCTTTCTTTTTGGCGGTCTCCTTGGAAATCAACACTATGGATGTGGCAGCGGCGTTTAATGGTGAGGAGATACCGGCCGTAATGACACCGTCCTTTTTGAAGGCCGGTTTCAGCGAGGCGATACCTTCCAGGGTGGAGTCTCCACGAACGGCCTGGTCTTTGTCCACCACCATGGTGGAACCGTCGGCCTGTTCGGCTTCAATGGGGAAAATCTCACCGCCAAAGAAGCCCACTTCCTGTGCCTTGGCTGCGAGCTGGTGAGAGCGCAATCCCCATTTGTCCATGTCCTCTTTGGTATAGTCTGTCTGTGCAAAAAGCTTCTCAGCCGTGAGTCCCATGTTCATGGCCGTCATCATATCCCAGTGCTGGTACTTCGGGGTCCATGAAAAGAGTCATATTCGGCATGATAGCCCCCCTGTCAATCAGCGGGCCGCCCATGGGCACCCGGGTCATGTGCTCCATTCCGCCCACAAGAACAACATCGGCAAAATCCTGGGCAATTTCCATGAACCCGATGTGAATGCCGGCCATGGCCGAGCCGCACTGCTGGTCGACGAACTTGGCGGCAATGGTTTCGGGCAGATTGGCAAGGAATAAGGGGTTGCGGCCGCCGTAGGTCCATTGCTCGGCCACACCGGTGGCACATCCTACCAGAAAATCATCGATTTCTTCGGGTTCAACACCGCTTTTCTTGATTACTTCCGGTAGTATTTTAGCCAACAGCTCATCGGACCTCATCTTACAAAACCAGTCTCTGGCCGGGTCATTGGGCCTGGAGCGGGATTGCGCCGTTCTCAAATATCCTGCGATGACGACTTCTCTCATGACTTTGCCTCCATATTTTGGTTGAATGGTAAAGTTGGTTGATTAGATGATTAGATGATTTAGTTGATTAGATTGATTAAGTTAAAGAATTTAACTGGTTGATTAAATATAACAAATTGATTAAGTTAATTAGGTTAACTAAATTGGCATTCCGCCCTTTTCAGGCGGGGATAAACCCCACCACTACAAGTAAAGAATCATAGCCCAGAGGGCCAGTGTTTCCATGTTGGACTAAAGTTTCTCCCACCGGGTAGGGGCGGGGTTTATCCCCGTTCGATGATTGTCCTGCATAGACAAAAATTGCCGGCGGAAAATCGGATAGTGTCCTTTTTTAGCTATTCAACTTATTCAACCAGTTAACTAAATCAACTAATTTTCCAGTCAACCAATCAACCTAATCAACCAGTCAACTAAATCAACTAATTTCTATTCCTGGTAAAACGCTCTCCCCTCTTCCGCCATCTCTGTGATTAGATCGGCCGGTTTGAAGCGGGCACCATACTGTTTTTCCAAACCCACTAACGTATCGTACACGTTTTTAAGCCCCCATTTATCCGCGTATCGTAAAATTCCGCCGCGGTAAGGCGGAAAGCCGGTGCCATATATCATGGCCAGGTCCATGTCATGGGGCCGGTCGCAGATACCCTCTTCCATCATGAGCGCCGCCTCATTGATGCCGAGGGCCAGCATGGCATCGGCAATTTCCTCTTTTGACATTTCCCTGGGGGTTACACCGTTGTCCCTGTGGTATTTTTGTACAACCTCGATAATTTTAGGATTGGGGACAGGCTTGTCACCGCTGTAGTCAAAATATCCGGCACCGGTTTTGCGGCCATAACATCCGGTCTGGTAAATAGCTTCCGTGAGCGGATGCACTTTATAACGTTCTCCCAATCTCTTTTCAAAGGTCTTGTTCACATGATAACCAATATCGATACCGGTCAGATCAGACAGAGTAGCTGGACCCATGGGCATACCGAAATCCAGCATAGCGGCTTCAACGGCCGCTCCATCCACACCATCAGCCGACAGGTATACCGCCCCACCCAAAAGACCACCCAGCTGCCTTGACACATAAAACCCCGGCCCGTCATTGACGACGATGGGTATTTTCTTGATGGCCCGAGCAAAAGATACACTGGTTGACAGGGTCTGATCGGAGGTCTTCTCCGCACAGATAATTTCCAGCAGCATCATGCGGTGGGCCGGGTTAAAAAAGTGCAGCCCGATCATGCGGCCGGGATCATCTAAAATAGATGCCATCTCGGTAATCGGCAGGGCCGAGGTGTTGGTTGCAAATATTACATCAGACCTGCAAATACCCTCGATCTTTTGCCAGATGTCCTGTTTGACCTGCATATTTTCCAAAACCGCTTCAATGATCAGGTCCACATCTTTCAGATCTTCCAGCGATGTTGTGGGCATCAGCTGCTTTTCAAGCATGTTTTCCAGATCGGCCGGCTTCATTTTTCTTTTCTTGATGGGATAGTCAAATGTTTTGCGAACCAAACCGACACCCTTTTCCAGGGCTTCATCGTTGATATCCCACAACACGGTCTCGAAACCGCCCTTGATAAGTAAACTGACGATACCGGAGCCCATCACGCCGCCGCCCAGCATGGCCACCTTTCTGATTTTAGCCGGTTTGATGCCTTCGATGCGCGGCAGTCTGCCGGCAGCACGTGTGTTTAGAAATATGCCGATCAGGTTTTTGGCCACATCCGACACGGCACAGTCGGCGAACAATTCCGCTTCTCTTTTGAGATCGGCGTCGATATCATAACTGAGGCCCTTGTCGATCGCTTCAACAGCCTTGAAAGGCGCAATATATCCCTTCGCCTGGGCTGCCATCATGGCTTTGGTGAAGTCCATCATGGCTTTTTTCTCGGCTGCGCTGGGAATCCAGTGATGACGGTTGCGAGTGGCCCGGGCTTTTACGTTCAGTTCACCCGCGACAAATCGACCGGCGGCTTTCACGGCGGCATCAACCAGTTTTTCAGGATCGGTGACCTCATCGACCAGTCCTCTCTGGTGGCCGACTTCAGCTTTAATGGGCTTGCCGATGGTAATCATCTCAAGGGCATAGCGCAGACCGATAAGACGCGGCAGTCGCTGGGTACCACCGGCCCCGGGGATCAAACCGATCTGAACTTCGGGCTGTCCCAGATTAATGCCCTTAACAGCTACCCGATAATGGCAACACATCGCAATTTCCAGCCCCCCGCCCAGACAATTGCCGTTGATGGCCGCCACCACGGGTTTGGGATCCGATCTCGATGTGGTTCATAAACTTCATGCCCTCCATCATCCCCGATACCAGCTCGTCTTTGTTCTCTACGTGCTGAATTTCGGTGATATCCGCCCCGGCGATAAAATTTTTCCCGGTACCGGTCAAGACGATGGCTTTAACAGTCTCATCACCATACGCCTCGCCGAAGGCTTCTGCCAGATCAGATCGAAACTGGGCCGACAGCTGGTTGACCGGCGGATTGTTCATGACGAACACGGCCACATTGTCTCTGATTTCCACCTGGATTGTTTTATAGTCCGTTTTCATGGCTTTAAACTCCCTCCCCTTGTTCGTTATAGGTTATTTGTTATTCGTTATTGGTTATTGGTTAGTCGTCAAACAATAACCAATAACAATTAACTATTTCATCTTCGCGGCCTCTTCATCCCGCAAAACCTTCCTCAAAATCTTACCCACTGCCGACTTGGGAAGCTCATCCCGAAACTCGACCATTTTTGGCGCTTTGTATGCAGCCAGCTTTTCTCTGCAAAAACCGATGATTTCCTCCTCCGTTAATGTTTCACCTTCCTTAGGCACCACGAAGGCCTTGACCGTTTCTCCCCGATACTCATCCGCAATCCCCACGGCCACTGCATCGGCAACCTTTGGATGCTGGTAGAGCACCTCGTCGATTTCACGGGGATAAACATTGTAAATCGATCGTTCGACTTTTTTTAACCCTGAACGTTGAACCCTGAACCTGTGAACGGTTACAATCCGCCAAAGCCCTCATCTGAAATTTCTATGGCAGCGGCACAACCGCCTTTGATGGCCTCCATCTTGCCGGATGTCAGCGGAAGCTCCGTATTGATGAAAAATTCGGCGGTTTTGATTTGCCCTTCGTAAAAAGCGATATCCTTTTTCTTGGGCTTGGCAGCCAGTTTCTCAGAAGCAACCACCGCCCGCCACAACAGCATCCAGGCCATGATGGTATCCCCCATGGCGTATAAAAACGGCAGGGCATGGGCAAAGGCCACTTTAAAATCTTCCGACATGGCCATTTTGCCGATATGCAAGGCTACTTCTCCGAGGCGGTTGGCGGTGTTTTCAACTTTAACAGCCAGATCGTTCAAGGCATCAACCGCTTTGGCCCGCGTGGTCGTTTTTTGAATTTCCCCCATAAAATTCATGAAAACAAGCCCTTTTTTCATGCCGATTTTGCGCGCCAGCAGGTCCATGGCCTGGATGCCGCTGGTGCCTTCATAAATGGAAGTGATTTTGCAATCCCGGGCGTACTGCTCCACCAGGAAGTCCCTGGTGTAGCCGGCACCGCCGAAAACCTGGATGGCCTGAATGCAGACCTCGTGCCCTTTAACAGCCATGTAGTCTTTGACAATCGGTGTCAGCATGGAGAAAAGATCACCGAACTTCTCCTGTTCTTCGGCCGAATCGGTGATCAAAGCCTGTGATCCGCAGCGGGTCATGTAATAAAAAAAGCTGCGCATTCCGTCGATATAGGATTTCATCCACAGGAGATTGCGGCGAACATCCGGATGTCGGATGATGGCAACCGAAGGGGCACTGTGATCTGCAAAATTCTCAAGATCTCTTCCCTGGATCCGCTCCCGGGCGTAGTTGACTGCCAGCAGATAGGCGGCTGAAGCATCAGACATCGCCTGCAGGCCCGTACCCATGCGGGCGTGATTGATCATGTTGAACATAATCTTCATGCCCTGGCGTTCCTCCCCCAGCAGATATCCGATGCAATTCCCCTTGCTGCCCAGTGTCATGCTGCAGGTCGCACTGCCGTGAAGGCCGTGCTTTTCTTCAACGCCCGAGCAGACGATGTCATTTCGTTTATCCAGACGGCCATCATCATTAACAAAATATTTGGGGACCAAAAACAGGGAGATACCTTTGGTACCGGGCGGGTCGCCTTCAATACGCGCCAATACCGGGTTGATAATGTTCTCGACCAGGTCGTGTTCGCCATTGGTGATAAAAATCTTGTTGCCGGTAAGCGAATACGTGCCATCCGGGTTCTTCACCGCAGTGGTGGCCAAAGCGCCCACATCGGATCCGGCATCCGACTCCGTCAGCAGCATGGTGCCGCCCCATTGCGCCGAGGTCAGCTTCTTGATATATTTTTCTTTCTGCTCCGGTGTGCCGTACAAATGGACCAAGAGTGCCGTACCGTTGCCCATGGAAGCATAACAGTACAATGCCCAGTTGGCGGACAGAAAGTATTCGGCCGCAGCCGCACTGACGAAAGCAGGAGCGCCCTGCCCGCCCATTTCCGGTGGTACCCCGAGATTTTGCCATTCGCCTTCTTTGATCAGTTCAAAAACACGGCGAAAACTTTCGGGTACTTTTACCTCACCATTTTCAAATCGAACGCCCTCCTCATCACCCTCCTTCATGGTGGGCAGCAGCTCCTTGACGGCCAGTGCGCGTGCTTCGGTCATAACCATCTCGCACGCTTTTCTGTTAAATTCTCCGTAAAGTTCATGCTTCAGGATCTCTTCAGAATTCATCTGTTCCCAGATAACAAAATCCTGATCTCTTCTGTCAGCCAGTTGTTGTGCCATAGTTTAAAGCTCCTTGGGTTACGAGTTGCGGGTTGCGAGTTACGAGTTCAGACCTCGTAATTTACTATGAAAATAGCTTTTATTTTTGGACAATAATTATACCTATTAGCGCCAAATTGAGGGATTTAGGAATTGAAGGATTGAGGGATTAAAGAATAAAATAAATAACTTAGGGGCTTCGCCCTTCGCCCCAATTGGAATGCTGGAATAATGGGTTCCGGGGAAAATTCGGAAGCCCCGAAAAACCTCTATATTCTCAATAGGTTATAGAAATTCCGAGACGTTAAATTAAGATAGACATAATTCCTTCAATTCCCAAATTCCTCAATCCCTGAATTAGACCCATGTCCAAATTTCATACGATCCCGCGACAGGCAAAGTGTCACAGCCATTTTCCCAAGCTGATTGACGATATCTGGAGTTACGGGTTGCGCTTTTTTGATCAGGTACTATTCTACAACCAAATCGGTATAGTGCATTGAATCAGAAGTTCTTTGCACGATTTTGGCAATTTAACATTTCCATAAATCAGAGGAACCGCATATAAAAATCCGAATATCGAAATTCGAATTTCGTGCTTCCCCGTCTCTGGCTAATAAATTAAGTATATTATTTTGTGTGATGTTTCATCTTGCCATTTCTGTTTGCATAATTTGTGAGACGGGGTAATAGCGTGCAGTACGTTACATGAATTGCATGTAACATAATACACACGAATATCATTTATAATATTATAAAATATTGTCAACAAAAAATTTTTAGATTTTTTTCTTGACAATTTTTGAGGCATTGGTTTATGACCAAAATAATCAATTTCCCTCATCATACCATCCGAGATAATCATGAAGATCAGCCAACTGGTCAAGCGAACCGGCGTTCCCAAAGAAACCATTCATTTTTACATCCGCCAGGGCCTTTTGCGCAAACCCCGCAAGTCGGGCGCCAATACAGCGAATTATGGTGAAAAATACGTTGAACAAATTCAACTGATTAAAGATCTGCGGGATAATTATTACCTGCCAATTCCAGAAATTAAGAAAATTATCAAAAACTTAAAAAAACAGTCACCTTCGAACCAGGCCATATCTCAATTTCACAGTCGCTTCTTCCGGCCGGCCGATCGTCTTTTTGCAAATGAGATTAAAGGCCGAGATGCCTTTCGTCAAGAAACCGGTCTGGGGGAGAAATGGCTGACTAAAGCTGAAGAATGGGGCGTGATCACTCCGGAGGTTCTCCAAGACGGAGAAGTGGTATATGCGCCGGATGATGTTGCCATCGGCAAGTTGATGGTGGATATGGACCAACTTGGCTTTGGCCCCAGGGATGGATTTGATCCGGAGGATCTTCGCTATATCGGCGAATTTGTAAGAAAATACGTGGTTGATATCTTTAAGAAATACTACGAGAACAATCTGGAAAAAATGACTTCAAAGGAAGACGCTGAGAGAGCCAACCAGTATCATGAAGTCATCAGTTTGTTTTTCTACCATCTTTTTCACAAATTTGTCAGGGAAGCAGCCAGGAACCTGCTTGAACCCCGAGATGCAAAGGAAGATAGCCCGGGCCCAACAACAACTTCAGACCTCGTTGAATAGTTTACTGGTTGAATGGTTGATTAGGTAAATTATAGCCATAATTACAGAATGTTACGATTTTGGAATAAATCTTTATTTGTGACGGTTAATGGTTGGTAATCAATGCTATAAGGTGTAAAAAGGAACTTCTGTTGAAAAAGTCAACGACAGAGTCGCTGAAATCTTATCGCGTTATACGGTAAAATACCAATTAAAGTTCATTGAAAACTAACTCGAATAACTCCCTTATGCTTGAAATTGCGCCTAACATTTTTTATATTCACGGGAAGAACAATTCGCGTTTCCCTTACTGTGCGTGTCTTTATTTAAAAGGTCGAAACCAACGGGTGTTAATTGATGCCGGCATGGGCGCCGCCAATATAGCACGGGCGAAGAAAATGGGCATCGACCTGCTGATCCTGACGCATTGTCATATTGACCATCGCTTAACCCGGAAGGAAATTCCCGAGATCCCGGTTTGGTCCCACGAAAAAGAAGCAATCTTTTTAAGGAACCGAGATCACTTATTCACTGCAATGGGTTTGAAAAGAAGCGGCCTGGATTTAGCCGGACTTTTCGATGTTGCCAACGGCATATTTGAAATCGAAGTCAATCATTGTCTGACCGATGGCGAGCGGATTGATTTAGGGGGCATCACACTGGAAACCATCCACACGCCCGGACACACGCCCGGTCACATTGCGTTTTTCATCCCGGAACATGATTTGCTCTTCTCGGGAGATATTGATTTAACGCCTTTCGGACCCTTCTATGGGCATGATTTTGCTGATATCAACGATTTCCTTTCCTCAATTGAAAAGTTAAAGCAGGTAGAGGCCAAAATGGTGATCAGCGGACATGCCGGCCCGTTTAATGGCAATTTGCCTGAAAGATTCAGAGAATATGGCGCGGTTATCCACAGCAGAGATCGTCTGTTGCTGGAAAAGTTAAGCCGGCCAAAATCTATTGAAGAGTTTAAGGGCAGCAATCTTTTCTACAAAAGCTACCCGGACTTTCCGGACTTGATTCGTTGGTTCGAGTTGGTCCATATTGAGAAGCATTTAATGAGATTAAAAATCATGGGAAAAGTTCGGCAGGAAGGTGACAGGTGGATAAGGGCATAGGGCAGGGAGAAGAAGATGGAATTCGGAATTGTGAATGCGGAATGCGGAAAGGGGAAGGATTCGATTGCGGAATGCGCAAATGGGAATGCGGAAATGGGAGCGGCTTTTGCTTGCATCCCGCTGTTTTTCAAGCGGGGTAGCCGCGAGGTAAAATAGCATTTAATAATGCGTAACATAAAATAATTAAGCCGCAATCTCATTTTCCTAACAACTATCTTCAATTCTTAAAGAACATTTTCAACCCTGAATGTGCTGTTTTTAGGGCGGATTAATTAGGAGAAAAAAATGAGCAATGAAAACACCAGCCAAACCGATAGTGATGTTAAAATCATTCGCACCACATCGACCTTTGACTGTGGGGGGAGATGTCCGATTCGCCTGCACGTCAAAGGACAACCGCATTCTTCGGATCGAGGGCGATGACGCCGAGGGTCCCGAACAGCTTAGAACCTGTTTAAGGTGCCGCGCGCTCAGGCAATATGTCCATCACCCGGCAAGGCTCATGTATCCGCAGAAAAGAGTCGGAAAACGAGGTGAGGGCAAATTCGAGCGCATTTCCTGGGATGAGGCCCTCGACACCCTGGCCGCTGAATTGAACCGCGTCAAGGAAACCTACGGCAACGAGGGCATATTTCTGGCCACCGGCGGCGGCTATCTCGCCGGCCTGCACAATGGTGGCTTCGCGGCCCAACGTCTCCTGAACCAGTACGGCGGTTGTGTCACTCACTACGGCAATATATCTTCGGAAGGTGCCGTCTGGGCCTCATTAACCCAGTATGGATCCGTCATGGTCGGACACAGCCGTGAAGATATGCTCAATTCAAAACTCATCATCCTGTGGGGCTGGGATCCGGCCCGCATGATCTCGGGCACCAACACCATGTATCATGTCATCAAAGCCAAGGAAAAAGGTGCCAAAATCATTACCGTGGATCCCAGGTACCATGACACCGCGGCCACCGTGGCCGATGAATGGATTCCGATCCGACCGGGCACGGATACGGCCATGATGGTGGCCATGGCAAACGTTATGATCAAAGAAAATCTTCACGATCAAGCCTTTCTGAACAAATACACGGTCGGGTTTGATCAGTTCAAAGAATATGTTTTAGGCCAAGAGGATGGTGTAGAAAAAACGCCGGCCTGGGCTGCTGAAATTTCGGGTGTCGACGCTGCCACCATAGAGCGCCTGGCCCGTGAATATGCCGTTGCCAAACCGGCAGCATTGATGGATTGCCAGGGACCGGCCCGCAGCGCCATGGGGGAACAGTACAATCGCTGTGCAGCCACCCTGAGCGCCATGACCGGCAATGTCGGTCGCCCGGGCGGCAGCGCCTGCGGCGGGTTGATGGGCATCCCGGTCGGGCACATGTTTCGCATGTCTGCCATCCCGCCCGGAAAAAATCCGTTCGAACTGGACGGTCCCAATGTTAAAGGAACCCTGGACATCCGGATGCGTGTTATCAAGCGGGTCCACATCAACAAAATTTTTAATGCCATTCTGGAAGGCAAACAGGGCGGTTATCCGGCGGACATCAAAATGATGTGGTCCATGTGCAACAATTATTTAAACCAGACCGGCAACAGCAACAAAGCCGTCCGGGCACTGCAAAAGCTCGAATTCTTCTGCGTGCAGGAATTGTTTATGACCGCCCAGGCTCGCTACGCCGATCTGCTGCTGCCGGTAACCAGCGCAGTCGAACGCAGCGACCTGACCCGCCCCTGGCCGTCGGGACCCTATTTCACCTTTATGAACCGTGCCCTGGAACCGCTGGGCGAATGCAAATCCGACCTCGACATCGTCAGTGAACTGGCGGAGCGACTCGGTATTGAAGGATTTAATCCACACACGGAAGAAGAATGGCTGAAAATGTTTGTGGATCTAAACCCCGAATATCAGCAGCATATCAAAGACTATGACAAATTCAGGGAAGACGGGATTCACCGGGTAAAACTGGCTGAACCCATCATCGCGTTTAAGGAACAGATCGATGATATTGAAAACAACCCCTTCTCTACCCCGTCCGGGAAAATCGAGATTTTTTCCCAGCGTGTGGCCGATCTGGACAAGCCGGATACACCGCCGATTCCGAAGTACATGCCGACTCCCGAAGACCGCAATGATCCACTGGTTGAGAAATACCCGCTGCAACTGATCACTCCCCATCCCAAAAACAGGGTCCACTCGGAACTATACATGGTGCCCTGGCTGCGGGAGGTGGAGGAGCACCGGGCATGGATCAATCCGGTAGACGCCGAACCCCGTGGAATCAAGGACGGCGACGAGATTTACGTTTTCAATGACCGCGGTAAAGTTGCCATTACGGCCTGGGTTACCGAACGAATTATCCCCGGCGTGGTCTGTATCTTCGAAGGCGCCTGGTACAACCCGGACAAAGACGGTATCGACCGCGGAGCCTGCGCCAACACACTGACCAACGATGCCTATTCAGGTGGCGGCGCAGCAGTGCTGAATACGAGCCTTGTGCAAATAGAAAGGGCTTAAAGTTAATATTTAACCGCAGAATCCGCTGAGATCGCAGAGTATCTTAACTGTTTTAAATTGCCCGAGGGGCGTGTTGGTTTTGCTTTGCCCACCATCTCATGGGCAAAGCAAAAAGAAAAAAACAAACTCTGTGTTCTCTGTGCCTCGAGCGAAGCGGGCGGTGAATAATTCAAAATTAAATGGAGACTAAATAATGCAAGTTGGATTTTACTTCGATCAGACAAGATGCACCGGCTGCAGTGCCTGTCGCGTGGCCTGTAAGGACTGGAACGACATTCCGGCCGGACCGGAAAACTGGATGCGCGTTCTCTATACCGAAAAAGGCAAATTTCCCAAACCATTCGTCAGCTATATGATTGCTCCCTGCTGGCACTGCGTAGAACCGGTATGCGCAGCGGCCTGTCCAGTTGATGCCATAACAAAACGCGAAGAGGACGGTATTGTGCTGGTAGACAGTGATGCCTGCCTGGGTAGTGAGGAATGTGACGTCAAGTGCCTGAAAGCCTGTCCGTATGATGCGCCGCAGTTCGGACCGGAAAAAGGCGCTAAAATGCACAAATGTAATTTTTGTCTGGATCGACACCTGGAAGGCAAGCTGCCGGACTGCATCGAAGCCTGCCCCGTCCGGGCCCTCGATGCCGGTCCTCTCGAAGAATTGGAAAAGAAATACGGCGCGAACAAAAAAGCCGTCGATTTCAAATATTCGAAACGGACGATACCGGCAGTGGTGATTAAAGCCAAAACGGTTCCAGACTACAGATATCGTTGATTGGTTGATTAGTTGAGGGCAGTCCACCGTGGCTGCTCCGCATATCTTTGCGGGATCGACATGGTGCAGACCCTACTAACAATGGTCCCGGATTTCATGAAGTTTAATATGAGCACCGCCGCTGGCCTGAAAAGCGGCCAGTTTAATCGAAAAAGAAACTTTGTCCTTGGCTAGTTTCATATGACGGGTTAACTCTAAAATGAACATCGAACATCGAACATTGAACGTCCAACATCGAATAATGTATTCTGTCAATTTAAAAAAAAGGCTGAGCAAAGTGAATCAATCCTTCGAAATTCGATTCGGCTGAGTCGTTCGACCCTGAGTCGTTCGACCTGAGCTCACGACCGAAGGCTCGTCGCAGGCTGCGTTTCGCTTGTTTTAAAAATAGATAAAGCGTAGCGTCATCAATATTGGACGTTCGATGTTGGGCGTTCGATGTTCGACGTTCAATCTTTTCACTGTTCCGGCCATGCGTAGTTTTATGCGAGGTGTCAGGCGTCTGGTCTCTGGCTGCTCGATGCGAGTTTGCAGGTAGGTGATCAGAACCGATGGTATCTGTCGTCTGTTTTCTGTCCTCTGTCGTCTGAAACCTGGCACCTGAAAACTAAAGACTTTATACCATTACGAAACAAAAGCTTTACCCACAACAATTGAGAGGTGCTTTTTGGGTAAAATAGATCTCAGCGTTATCGGTAAAAAAACCGAACCCCGTGTATTCGAATACACCTGGAAAGATGCGGTCCTCTATGCACTGGGGGTCGGTGCGACGGCTGATGAGCTTTCCTTCGTCTACGAAAACGCTTCCGGCGGGCTCAAGGTTTTGCCCAGCTTTTGTGTGGTGCCCGCCATCAGGGCTTTTCCAAATTTTGGGGAAGACATTGAATGGTCTCGAATGCTGCACGGCGAGCACACCATAAGACTTTCCCACCCGATCCCGCCGCAGGGTAAACTGATTCAAACGGGTGTGATCACTGATATTTTCGATAAAGAAAAGGGCGCAGTTTTTCATGCCAAAATCAGCGGCGAAACTGAAGACGGCCAACACATTTACGATGCCCATTGGGCCATTTTCTATGTCGGGGCCGGCGGATTTGGTGGAGATCCCGGTCCAAAAGCCGAACCGCTAAATCCCACTGAGGGCGTTGAGCCGGACTTCAGCATTTCTTACCAAGTTGCTGAAAATCAGGCAGCACTTTACCGGCTGAGCGGAGATCTTAATCCGCTGCACCTCGATCCGGAAGCTGCCAGGCGCGGCGGCTTTGATCAGCCGATTCTTCACGGTCTTTGCACGTATGGTTTTGCAACCCGGGCGATCGTTAACGAACTGCTTGGTGGCGATGTCGCCCGTCTGAAAGAATTCAGCGCCCGCTTTTCGGATGTCGTCTATCCGGGTGATACCCTGACAACCAAAGGGTGGAAATCGGAAGGCGGGTATATCATTCAGACAAGAACCGATAGATCCATCGTATTAACCAATGCCAGGGTGGAAATTGAATGAGCGTCTCTAAACGCCTTTAGGAGAATTGCTATAGAGCGGACCGATCGCGGTGAACTGGGTGAAAAAAACGCCAAGGGATTTTACATCTATCCGAATCCGGCATATAGAGAACCCGGGTTTTTTGCAGGGGATAAATTAAAACCTTATTGGGACACGGATTTTCACGGATACTCACTGGAAATAAGATATATTATTCCGCGGGCAGGATTCTCCGCGATCCGGCCCGTGTTCATCTGTGTTCATCCGTGTCCAAATAATATAACAAAGAAAGGAAATCCATCATGAACATCGACGACATCAAAAACATGGCCGTTATCGGCGCCGGAAACATGGGACATCAGATCGCAATGCTGTGTGCCATCCACGGGTACAAAACCGTGTGCACGGACATTAACGCGGAAATTCTCCAAAAAGCGCAAAACTTCGCTGACACCTACCTGGCGGGCCGCGTTAAAAAAGGTCGGTTAACCGAAGAGCAGGCCAAAGCGGCCCGTGAGAGGATATCGTTTACCCCCCGTATGGAAGACGCCGTCAAAGATGCCGATTATGTCATCGAGGCCGTTCTTGAAGTTTTGGACCTCAAACGTAAAATCTTTGCCGATCTGGACAAAATGGCCCCAACCCATGCGATCCTGGCAACCAACAGCTCGGCCATCATTAGCTCCAGAATTGCCGATGTCACGAGACGCCCGGAGAAGGTCCTCAACATTCATTTCTTTAACCCGGCGCTCGTCATGAAACTTGTGGAAGTGGTTCAGGGACCCCATGTTTCCGACGAAACCAGGGAAATCTCCATGGCGCTTTGCGAAAAGCTCGAAAAAGTGCCGGTCCACCTCAAAAAAGAAGTCGACGGATTCCTGCTCAACCGCATTTTCGGCGCCATCACCCGCGAGGCCCTCTGGTTGCTGGAGATGGGGGTGGCCAGCATGGAAGATATCGACAAAGCCCAGGTATACGGCGCCGGCCATCCCATGGGTACTTTCCGCCTGATGGACCTCACCGGCATCGATCTGACCTACATCATGGGAATGGAAGCCTTCCGGGAAACCGGCGATGTACGGCATTTACCCAGCCCGCGCGTTGTAGAAAAATATGTAAAGGGAGAGTACGGCCGGAAGACCGGCAAGGGGTGGTATGACTACGGTAAAAAATAAACGGCATAGCGCAAAGAGCATGGTGCCGAGGGCGAAGAGCAGAGAGCAGAGAGCAGAGAGCAGAGCGTAAAGTTGAGAGGCTGGGAGGCGGAAGGCAAAGGGCAGAGTGGAAAGAGTTGAGCAAGTTTATTGGGTTTATTAAGTTGATTGAGTTGGATCGAATTCTACCGATTCTACCGTTTAAAAAAAATCAATTCAACCCAGTAGACTTTTACTCCTTAGACCTCAGCATAGTACAATCAACCCAGTCAACCAATCAACTCAGTCAACTTATTCAACTCAATCAACCAAATCAACCAAATCAACTTAATCAACCAAATCAACTCAGTCAACTCAATCAACCTAATCAACCCAATCAACTATTTACTCCTAACCATTAGTTAGTACATCAAATCTCGATTATTTAATAACTTATAACATTCCGAAGGAACACTGGAGGTAATCGTGGCATCTAAGTTTGTAAGCGAACGCAATATAAAATTTCTTCTTTACGAAGTTTTCGATGTTGAATCCCTGACGAAATACGAATACTACAGTGAACACAACCGCAAAATGTTCGACATGGTCCTGAAGGCAGCCGTCAAATTGGCAAAGGATCTGCTGTTTCCCATTTTTGAGGAAATGGACCGCAATCAGCCCGAACTGGTAAACGGGGAAGTCAAGGTCCATCCGGCCGTCAAGACCATCATGAAAGAATTCGGTGAGGGCGGCTGGATTTCCAGCCGGGTGCCCTTTGACCAGGACGGTGAACAGCTGCCGAGTATGGTGGCCGACATCTGTGATTTTATTTTTGCCGCCGCCAATTACTCGGCCAACACGTATCCCGGCCTGACCTTCGGCGCCTCCCACCTGATTGAATCGTTCGGCAGCAAGGAGCTGTATGACTGCTATGTTTCTAAAATGCGGTCCGGAGTATGGCAAGGCACCATGGCACTGACCGAACCGGAAGCCGGCTCTTCCCTGTCGGACATCACCACCATGGCCGAGCCGGCGGCGGAAGGCTATTTCCGCATCAAAGGACAGAAAATATTCATATCTGCCGGTGACCATGACGGGGTCGACAATGTCGTGCATTTGATGCTGGCCAAAATAGAGGGCGCTCCGGCCGGCGCCAAAGGGATTTCCCTCTTCGTCGTGCCCAAGAAACGCATCGACGATAAAGGCGACCTTGTTCCCAATGACGTGGTCGCCTCCGGCGTGTATCACAAACTCGGTTATCGCGGCTGCCCCATCGTGCAGCTGAGTATCGGCGATAAAAACGATTGTCGAGGTTGGCTGGTCGGCGAGCCTCACAGTGGTTTGAGATACATGTTCCAGATGATGAACGAGGCTCGCATCGGTGTCGGAATGGGAGCTACGGCCATGGCCACGGCAGCCTACTATGCAGCGTTGGACTATTCGAAAACCCGTCTTCAGGGTCGCAAATTATCCCGGAAAGATCCCAATCTGCCGTCTGTTCCCATCATTGAACACGCCGATGTTAAACGCATGCTGCTGTTCCAGCGTGCAGTCATTGAAGGTGCCCAATCCCTTCTGATGCACTGCAGCAAACTCGTTGATTTTCAGAAGGTGCTGGAAGGCGAGGCTAAGGAAAAATATCACCTTTTGCTGGAAATTTTAACCCCGGTTGCCAAAAGCTACCCCTCGGAGATGGGGATTCAGTCCATCAGCCAGGGGCTTCAGTGTCTGGGCGGCTCCGGTTACTGCGATGATTACCCGCTTGAACAATATTACCGGGACTGCCGGATTCATCCCATCCATGAGGGCACCACAGGTATCCAGGGCATGGATCTGCTGGGTAGAAAAGTCATCATGAAAAACGGTAAGGCGTTCTTGCTGTATATCAATGAAGTGCACGATACCATAGTCGCTGCCAAGGAATTTAAGGTTCTTGAAAAATTCGCCAATGAGCTTAACGAATCACAGACAAAGCTGCAGGAAGTGACCCGGCACCTCCTATCGATCGCCCAGCAACAGGGACCTGAAGCCTTTCTGGCTGATGCCACACTTTATCTTGAATTTTTCGGCATTGTGACCATTGCCTGGCAATGGCTGCTGCAGGGTATTTCTGCTCAGAAAGCGTTGAAAAATGGTGATCGCAAAAAGGATATAAACTTTTATGAGGGTAAAATGTTTACCCTGCGATATTTCTTTGGATACGAACTTCCGAAAACACTCGGGTTGGCGAAACGTTTGAGGGATGACGACAGACTGACGGTGGAGATGCAAACGGATTATTTTAACGATTAAACATAATTGATGGGACACGGATCGGCACGGATAATCACGGATCCGGATAGAAGTCAGAGAACAGAGAGCAGATGTCGGAAAAAAGAAACAAAGTATTTTAGAACCCATTATTGGATACGAATCTGCATGGATAAATACAGAAAATTAAGGGATTTGACCAAAGGCAGCCATGCCTGCGGTTGTATCTGTGTTCATCAGTTTTCATCCGTGTCCTAAAAAAAATTAAAAGGAGTAAAAAAGAGTGGCGGATGAGTCCCCATCAAAGGAAGAAGGCTTAATTTCATTCACGAATTATTTAAAAGGCTGGCTACCCCTGGTATGGCGGTTGCCGGCCATACTTCACACCCGCAAACAGATCGCTAATGTTGGTACTGAAAACCGGGAATCCTGGGGAAGTATGCTGGAAGAAAACGCGGCAAAATTCCCGGACAATCCGGCCATCAAATCCGAAGAAGCCTGCCTTAGCTATAGGGAATACAACGCCGCCGTGAATCGCTGTGCCAATTTTTTTATTGCAAAAGGGATGAAAAAAGGCGACGTGGCCTGCATCTGTCTGGAAAATCGCCCTGAGCTTCTGATCGTCTACAGCGCAATGGCCAAGATCGGTGCGGTTAATTCCATGATCAACACCAACCTGCGCCATGATTCCCTCAAGCATTGCCTGACACTTCATCCGGCCAAGATTTATATCATTGGAGAGGAGGTCATCGAGGCGTTTGAAGAAATAAAGGATGATTTGAGACTGCGGTCGGATCAAAGGCTTTATTTTGTACCCGACAAGGGTCAAAAGCCGGCACCTAATGGTTTTATTGATTTTAACGAGGCTTCCCGGAATTTTCCGGCGACCAATCCAACCACCGTTTCTGATGTTAAACCGGCCGATACGATCGCCTATGTCTTCACTTCCGGCACCACCGGCGGCAGGCCGAAGGCGGCGGTCATCACCCATGGGCGGCTTGTCAGATCCAAATATGCTAACGGGAAAATCGTCTTAAACATGAAGCCCCATGATACCCTATATGTACCGCTGCCTTTTTTTCACACCAACGCCCTGGCACTAAGCTGGCCGACTGTTTTTGCAAATGGCTCAGCCGTGGCCATCCGCCGCAAATTCAGTGTCAGCAATTTCTGGAATGATGTGCACAAATACAATGCCACAGCCTGGTGTTACATCGGGGAACTATGCCGCTATCTGATAAACCAGCCGCCGAAATCCGGTGATAGCAACAACCCGCTAAATAAGATTATCGGCAACGGTCTGCGGCCTGATATCTGGCAAGATTTCAAGAAACGATTCGGGATTTCCAAGGTATTTGAGATCTACGGTTCGGCGGAATCCAACCCTTATTTTGTCAATCTGCTGAATCTCGATTGTACGGTGGGAATATGCAAACTCCCTTATGCCATCGTCAAGTATGATGTTGACGGGGATGAACCCATAAGGGACGAGAAGGGATTTATGGAAAAGGTCGCGGTTGGGGAGACCGGTTTGCTCCTCGGTGAAATTTCAGAGGAAAATCCTTTTGACGGTTATACCAGCAAAGAGGCTACGGACTCTAAAATTGTTAAAAATGTCTTTCAAGAGGGCGATGCCTGGCTTAATACCGGGGACCTCATCCGGGATATCGGCTACGGTCATGCCCAGTTCGCAGATCGAACCGGTGACACGTTTCGCTGGAAAGGCGAAAATGTATCCACAACCGAAGTCGAAGAGGTCGCAAACACCTTATCGCAGATTTCTCTGTCCACCGTATACGGCGTAAAGATGCCCGGCGGCGATGGGCGTGCGGGTATGATTGCGATCATACCGGAATGTAATATCGACGATTTCGATCTGAAGGGGCTTGGCGATCATTTGCAGCGCACCCTCCCCTCTTATGCGGTCCCCAAATTTGTACGGTTAAACAAAAATATAGAATGTACACCGACGCATAAAATCAAAAAGGTCCTTCTGAAAAATGAAGGTTTCGACCCTGCCAATGTGAACGACTCGCTTTATGTTTTGCTACCGGGTGAATCGGAATATCAACCGCTGACCAAAGATATATACCTGAAGATAAGGGCCGGGGAATATAAGTTTTGACGACAAAAGGTAACCGTTCACAGGTTCAGGGTTCAACGTTCAGGGTTAAGGACAAAGAAGGCATTAAAGACCCAACCCGGACAAGCCGGTTGTAGCGAAGCGTAAATCCCGCTTTATCAGGGAATTGAACATTGACGATTGAAGATTTGTGGTATCGCTTAGCGCTGTCTTTTCTATTTAAATCGATAGTTTTCCTCTCCGAGCCGGAGGCTTAAATATTCAATCTGGCTATGGCATAAATCATGTGCAAACATGATGTGATTTCAATAAATAGGTACCAAAGTCCTCGTTAAAAATGCTCATTTTCCCAAATAATTGCCAATTTGGTTCCAAATTTTGGACTAGGCCTGACGAAGCTGACGCTTTTCTCGTAAATACGCATCCCAAATGCAGTCCAAGGATGAGAATGGAACCCCTGAGCCCCTGGCCCAGACCGATCATCGGCACGATACATGCGAAAAGTACAGTCTAAGCTTACTCAAGCATAGGTTTGGAATCATGCCACGAGTCGCACTCTCCGAGGCGTGGACTACAAGGCGTAAGCTACGAGCCGGAGGCCAGGGCGGGCTTTGAACCTGTGAACGCTGAAACAAAAAACAAAGGGGTTTGAATTCGGAAGGGGGAATGCGGAAGTCGGAAAACACAGGCAGATGTTCTGTGAAAGGTTTACTGAAAAAAGGAACACCCGCCTGCCATGCATAATACGATGAGTTGGTGTAAACATGGACATGTAAATCAAATGGTTAAATTGGCCTCACAGCGGTTTCAAGGCATTGCGGGCAGGTCGAACATCGAACGTCCAACATCGAATGATGAATGGGAAGGGATGAAGAAAAAGAAGAAAGGATATAAATGTCTAAATATGATTTCAAAGGTAAAGTGGCAATCATCACCGGCGGCGGTAGAGGTATCGGCCGGGCCATGGCACTCGAATTGGCGAGGTGCGGCGCCGAACTGGTGCTGGCATCCCGCACCGAAGAAGAACTTACCGGTGTTGTCAACGACATCGAAGCCGCTGGCGGCAAAGCCGTCGCGCAAGTCACCGATCTCATGTCCAGTGATCAAATCGACGCTCTGGTCAATAGTGCGATGGATACGTATGGGCGGATCGACATTGTGATCAACAATGCCGCCAGAAGTTTTATGTTGACAAAAACCGCATTCAGTCAGCCCCTCTGGGAGAATCCTGAAGTTGAACAAATGGTCGCGGCCAAGATACCCAAGGGGCGTTTGGGAGAGCTGGAAGACATTGTCGGGGCTGTGTTGTTTCTGTGTTCGAAGGATTCCAGATATATCACCGGTCAGACATTGTATGTAGGCGGAGGCACCCTGGCAAATTATTAGATGAAGAATTGAATTTTGATCATACATCCTAAATAATCTTGAATTCGTAGAATCATGGTAGTAGTATTATTGCGAACTTTGAAACCACTTCCAATATTTCGAACTATGGTGATTCTATGACTGGAACAAAGAATTCCCTAATAGACGACCCAATGGGTGAACTTGACTCCTCGAAGGGGTGGGTAGCGGTTGGATGTGCTTTTGTTTCAATGTTTATTTGCTTCGGCGTGGTGTACAGTTTCGGCGCATTTTTTGATCCCATGTCTTCAGAATTCGGCACCAGCAGTAGTGCGACTTCAGCCTTATTTTCGATTACCACATTCATCTTTTTTACTGGAGGAATTATCAGCGGCATGGCCGCCGATCGTTTTGGGCCTAAACCGGTCCTTATTTTCGGCGGCTTAGCCATGGGACTCGGCCTTTATTTAACCTCACTGGTCAACTCCTTATGGGTGGGGTATATTACCTACGGATTGGGAGTCGGGATGGGTGTTGCCTGTGGATATGTGCCGATGCTGGCGGTCGTCAGCGCATGGTTTGAAAGGCGCCGATCTGCAGCCCTGGGGGTTGCCGTCACGGGAGTCGGCCTCGGAACGCTGGTGGTAGCCCCTCTGGCCGCCGCTTTAATCAACCATTACGGGTGGCGCCAAACCTATGTTATATTTGGAATCAGTAGTGTTGTCGGGTTAATTTTGTGTGGTTATTTAACACCGCGTCCACCGGCGTCCGACGGGCAGCAGTCGGGATTGCGCCTGAGAGAATTGGTGAAAGTGCCTGTGTTTGGGTACATGTATTTTTCCGGGTTTTTCATCACGCTGGCACTTTTCGTGCCCTTTGTGTTTCTGGTATCCTATGCCAGAGCCCATGGTATCGATGAGGTCGCTGCAGCCTCCCTTATCGGTATTATCGGAGGTGCCAGTATCGCCGGTCGGCTTGGATTTGGCGCCTTAGGAGACAAAATCAGCCGGATGCGACTTTATCAGTCGACATTTATAATCGTTGCTTTTAGTTATCTGGTTTGGCTGTTCTCATCTCACTCCTTCACCCTGCTGATGGTATTTGCAGTATTGCTGGGAAGTGGTTATGGCGGCTTTATTGTTCTCTCACCGGCGGTAGCTGCTGAAATATTCGGCCTCGTCGGCCTGGGTACCATTTTGGGAGCGACTTACACGGCTGCGGGAATCGGCGGATTGCTGGGCCCGACACTGGCAGGCTATTTGATCGATAAAACCGGAAGCTATAACGCGGCGATCATTGCCGCCATGATATTTGCTTTTTTTGCCTTTTTATTGTTAATTCCGGTCGGACGTTATCTAAAGAAACGCGCGCGAAGAAAAACCCAACCCGGACAAGCCGGAATTGAAGATTGACTATTGACGATTGAATATTTGTGGATGTCGCTTCGCTCAGTCATTTTTATGATCGTTTTTTAGTTCTCACTAAACAAAATGGTTGGGGAACACAATGTCTATGCTTCGGATTTCCATCTGATAATGCCGGGTGTTTCTTGCTATAAAAACAACTTGGCTAAAATTTCGGATAACTATTTATGCATATTTTCGTTAGAGGAAATAATGAATTTGGACACAGATTCGCGCAGATAAATACTGATATTTTAAATTCAGTTTAAACCGGGTGGTAAAGTTTTTTACATATCAAAATTTTTATGGGAATCGTTCCGCATCCCATTCGTCCGGATGCGGGGTAGACAATTTTATGGACTGGTTTCAGAAAATTCGACCGTGTGACTAACACGGCTGGGAATCCTTTACAACCCCAGGTAGGTTTTGCGCAGCACTTCATCCTGCATTAATTCGTCTCCGCTGCCCTCAGCGATAATTTTACCCGAAGAAAGGACGTAATTGCGGTCAGCCATGGCAAACACCGCACTTACCTCCTGTTCCACAAGTAGCAGGGTGATTCCCATTTTGCGAATCTCGCTGATCTTTTTAAAAACTTCTTCTTTCATGATCGGCGCCAGCCCGGTGGACGGCTCGTCGATACACAACAGC
>PVMK01126512.1_pt1 | contig 34740 bp, 34 predicted proteins | sample 1853481 | NCBI WGS metagenome assembly PVMK01 (sample SAMN08533507, study PRJNA380276) | Marine sediment metagenome, whole genome shotgun sequencing project. | reverse complement strand
TCGAGGTTGTACCCTGGCCCATCTCCGACCTGCAGGCTTTGACTGCCCGCGATGACTGCACCGAGGGCCGCACTATCGCCGCCCTGTACATAGCCAGGGACTATCTCAGGGGAGAACGCGACAATGACAGAAAGTGATCTGGGCGTCTTCGCCGAAGCAATTGCCGAAATAGCGGTTGAAGCCGGCAAAGCCATTCTCGAGGTCTATGAACAGGACTTCGAGGTCGTTCAGAAAGAGGATGAGTCGCCCCTGACCCAGGCGGATCTCGCCAGCCATCGAATTATCTGTGATGCGCTTGCGCACCTGACGCCGGATATACCGGTTCTGTCGGAGGAGTCATCCGAAATCGATTTTGAGGTGCGCGCGGACTGGTCCCAGTACTGGCTGGTCGACCCACTGGACGGGACCAAAGAGTTCATCAACCGCAATGGCGAGTTCACTGTCAATATTGCGCTGATCAGGCACCACAATCCGATTCTTGGTGTGGTGCATGTTCCGGTCAGCGGGGTCACCTATACCGGTCTCGTAGGCAAGTGGGCCAGCCGGCACGCATCTGACGGAAGTATGCAGCACATCGGTATCCGCTTGCCCTGTGCTGACCCGGTGGTCGTTGTCGGCAGCCGGTCACATGCAAACCCCAGGCTGATGGAATACCTTGGCCATATTGGTGATTACGAGTTGGTCAGTATGGGCAGTTCACTGAAATTCTGTTTGCTGGCGGAAGGCAAGGCGGATTTTTATCCACGCCTTGGCCCAACTTCAGAATGGGACACCGCCGCCGCACACGCCGTGGTGTTGGCGGCGGGTGGCAAGATCGTTACGCTGGATGGAAAACCCTTACGTTACAACACGAAGAAATCCCTGCTGAACCCCGAATTCCTGGTCATTGCGGACCCCGGCAGGGATTGGCTTTGTGCATTTGAGAATTACCATTCGTGACGTCAAGTCAAGTAATCGTCACAAAGCTGTAACAATCACTTGACGCCATCCACCCACACCATGTATAAACTTTATCAGTTCCGGGGTCTTGCCTGATAACGATAAAAATAATCACCGAACAAAAATAAGAACGTGCAGAGAATAAGCGGCTTCGGCCGCTTTTTTGTCATATGCGAAATATATTTTCAAAAATCAGGTTTACCGAAGCCGTGGTGCTCACCATCGCGGTGACTGCCGTGTTGCTGTTCATTGTCTGGCAGCTTGCATCCACCAAAGTAGTGCCGGAATCGGAAGACTTGCAGAACGAGGTCCGCTTCCTCTCGGGTGAACTGGCCTCGATCAAAGACCGCCTGAAACGCATCCAGGCAAGGCAGGTCGTAGTCGAGCGTGAAGCCGACATACTGCGACGGGCAAACCATTTACTGCGAGAGCATGAAAGCGAACGCCAGGCCGAATTGGGCCAACTTCAGTCGGAACTTGACTTTTATAGCCGCCTGGCGGGAACCGGGGGAACTCAGTCCGGACTAGACATTTACCGGGCGGAAGTGATCCCGACAGAGTCCGCCAGGGTCTTCCAGTTCATCCTGACGCTCACCCAGAACATCCGGCGCGCCGCTATCATTTCCGGACGTGCGAGGGTCGATATTGAAGGCACGATGGATGACCGGCCTGTGACCCTTTACTGGTCACAGGTCAGCGACGGTGAAACACCGGAACCTTCATTTCGTTTCAAATACTTCCAGCAAGTGGAAGGCTACCTGACCCTGCCTGAAGGTTTCAGCCCAACCCGCCTGCTGGTCACGCTCGAAGCCAAGGGCCAGCGCAAGCCCATTATCAGAAACTACAACTGGAATGAGCTGAAAGGTGATTGATTTAGGCGCCAATTACCACCATAGTGAGACTAATGGACAAGCTAATTGACATCACAATGAGCGGTGAACCCGGAATGCCCGGCATCATTTTCACTGACGCGGCCGCCCGTAAAGTTCAGCAACTGATCCTGGAAGAGCACAACCCCGGGCTCAAACTGCGTGTCTACATCTCCGGTGGAGGCTGCTCCGGTTTCCAGTATGGGTTTTCGTTTGACGAGGAACGGGCGGAAGACGACATAGCAGTCGACAACGACGGCGTGACCCTGCTGGTCGATCCGCTGAGCTTCCAGTACCTGATGGGCGCCGAAGTCGATTACTCGGAAAGCCTGCAGGGTGCGCAATTCGTCATTCGCAACCCAAATGCCAGCACCACCTGTGGGTGTGGTTCTTCGTTCTCAGTTTAAACAGTGACGCAAGCAGATCTGAGCATCGACCGGGTAACGCGTTCCCGGCGTAATGTTTTTTCTTCTGTGCGGCTCGACCGCCTGGTCGAGTATCGTGATAATCAGGAGTGGGTGGAACACGCGCTGGATTCCAGTGCAGCCCGGTTCGTCCCCCTGTGGCGTAATCGCTGCCTCCTGTCTGACACCGACAACGGCCAGGCCGCCATCTATCTCAAGCCCGGTGAACTCGCCCGGCCAGATACCATTCAACCCCCCACCCTGCTTGGCACCGACGGCAAACGCTATTTCTTCGCCGTCTCCATCAATGACAGCCAGCAAGCGGACGTATTGGCCCGCCACCCGGAAGCGCGCTTTCTCGACTTGCGCCTGGCGTCGGTGGACATGGATACCAAGCACGCCGGCGTACTCGCCTACGCCAAGGCGCTGCACTACTGGCAATACCGGCACGTGTTCTGCGGCGTCTGCGGTAGTTCCAATCGCCTGGAATCGTCGGGGCACAAGCTGGTGTGCAGCAATGAAGAGTGCGGCAGGACATCATTTCCACGCATCGATCCCGCGATCATCGTGCTGGTCACACACGGCGATGCCTGCCTGTTGGGGCGCAACTCGAACTGGCCGCCCAAAAGGTTCTCGACGCTGGCCGGATTTGTCGAACCCGGAGAAAGCCTGGAAGATGCCGTTGTGCGGGAGGTTTTCGAAGAAGCCCAGGTCCGGCTGAAGGACATCCGGTACATCTCCTCGCAACCCTGGCCGTTCCCGGCCTCATCCATGTGTGGTTTTTACGCCGAAGCCAAGTGCCGTGATTACGGCGTCACGGATGAAATGGAAGAACTCCGCTGGCTCACTACCCGGGAAATGGAGGCAGCAGTCAGCAGTGACGAAGTCCGGCTGCCGCCACCGGTTTCAATTGCTTTTCAACTCATTGCTGACTGGTACCAGCAACAATGTGGCAAGGACCTCGGAAAGCTCGCCCGGCAAGCAGGTAGCTGGCACCGCCGCAAAGGACTAAAATAACCCCATGACCATTATCGAAATTCTATTAGCTCTCGGACTTTGCCACTTCATACGCGAACTCGGACGTTTTCGCAAAAGACAGTGGCTGACGACCTGGGTCGATTTCAGCAACGACGCCTTCGGGAAACTTCCGCGCTGGCAGGACGCACTGGGGTTTCTTGTCATTATCGCCGTCCCACTGCTGGGCTTGCTGATGATCAACCAGGTGCTGGTATCGGTGTTTGGCAGCACCGGAGCGTTTTTCCTCGCACTGGTCGTATTGATCTATAGCTTTGGCCCGCGTGACCTCGACACCGATGTTGCGGAAATCGTCGAAGCCGAAGACGATGAACAACGAAACAATGCGATGGAGCGGGTGTTGCGCAAGCCGGTTCCCGAGGACGCCGACGAAGCCCGCGCAGCGGCTGTAGAGGCGGTGTTTCGCGAAGCATTGCGCCGTTGGTTCGGGGTCATATTCTGGTTCGCCGTGCTCGGTATCATTGGCGCCTTCCTCTACCGCATGGTGGACTGGCTGGTGAACGAAAATCACAACCTCAGTGAAGACCAAAAGGGGCTGTTCACCCGTCTGTTGCAAATCATGGACTGGCCGGCAGCCCAGTTAATGACGCTTTCGCTGGCAATCGCCACTGATTTCGATTCGGTTTTTACGGCATGGAAACGCTATCACGATGAACAGGGCCACGGCTTGTTTGAAGGTGACAATGGATTCCTGCTGGCCGCCGCACGCAGCATCGTACTCACCGGCCACGCAGCACGTGATGGCTATGCCGACCAGATCGAGGGCCCGATGATTTGCCTGCAACAGGCGATGGACCTCGCCTGGCGAATCCTGGGTGTCTGGTTGACGGTACTCGCTCTGCTCCTGCTGATTGGTGTCATCGTCTGAACAAGCGGTTGCTTTGCCTCCTGGGCTTATTCGCCTGCTGCCCGTTCACCGCGGCGGCCGAGATCAGGCTGGAGCAGGCAGATGGCTCCACCCTGGCTCTTGCGGCCCCCGCGACCCGGGTCATAACGCTCTCGCCACACCTGACTGAACTGGTATTTGCCGCCGGCGCCGGTGATCGGTTGATCGCCACGGTCGAATACAGCGAGTACCCTGAAGCGGCTGCCGGCACCCCCCGAATCGGCGACGCGTTCCGCCTGGATATAGAGCGGATCATCACGCTCCATCCGGATCTCATCATAGCCTGGGACTCGGGAAATCCACGGGCGGCACTGGATCAACTGCGGTCACTGGGTGTCCCGGTATGGTCCGTTGAAATCCGTGAACCCGGTGAAATTGCCGACACACTCGAGGCCATCGGCACGGCGACAGGGCGGCCTGAAAGGGCATATTCCGAAGGGAAGAAAATCCGCGGGCAACTCACCAGTCTGACCCGGCAATATGCGGGCGTGGACGTCCTGGATTATTTTTACCAGGTCGGTGTGAAACCGCTGTTCACGATCAATGGTGATCACCTGATCAGTAAAGGACTCAAGCTGTGTGGCGGACATAACGTGTTCGACACGGAGCCTGGTCTGGCATTCCAGGTCGGCTACGAATCCGTTATCGTCGCCAACCCTGATGCTCTTTTCGCGCCTTACCTGGAGGACATGCCCGACCCGCTGGCTGCCTGGCAGGACTGGCCGGCCATGCGGGCAGTCCGGCGCGACGCGCTGTTCCTGCTCCCTGCCGATCCGATAAGCCGGGCGACACCCCGGTTTCTGGACTCCCTGGAGTTAGCCTGTAAGCTGTTGCACAGTTTAAGGGAACATTGACAATGGATAGCACCCTGATTGATTCACCCGTAGGCGTCATGGCAATACTGGTTGCCGTGGTCAGCTTCTGGTTCTGGCTGGAAAAAAAGAGCGGTTGGAAAATCTTCGATTTCCTGCCGCCGCTGATTTTTATCTACGCCACACCGGTGATACTTTCCAACACCGGCGTGATCCCCTATGAAAGTGCAGCCTACGATTTCCTGCGCCATTACGGCTTGCCCATCTTCATCTGCCTGATGCTGATCAAGGTGGATGTGCTGGGTGCGATACGCATCATGGGCAAAGGGGTCTTCGTGATGCTGATTGGCAGCGTCGGGGTTGTCCTGGGCGGTTTCATTGCCTTTGCGCTGGGACAGGCCCTGCACACACCCGAAGGATTTCCGCTGAAATTTCCATTGCCTGAAGACAGCTGGAAAACGTTTGGCACACTGGCCGGCAGTTGGATCGGCGGCACCGGCAACATGACTGCCGCACACGCGGCGCTGGACGGCAGCCCTGAGCAGATGACCATGGCGGCTGCCGCCGACCAGATGGTGTACCTGATCTGGCTGCCGCTGCTGCTCGGCTCCCGCGCTTTTGCCAAGAAATTCAATCGCTGGATGCGTGTGCCGGCTGACCGACTGGCGATGATGGATCGGGCGGCCGCCGAGCATGACAGCACGGACAAAGCGCCGAAAATGATCCACTTGCTGTACCTGGCATTGATCGCACTGAGCTTCACCTGGGTTTCCATTGAATTATCCCAGGTGCTGCCGCCCGTGAAAATCGGTGACGCAACCGTGATTAATGCCAGTACCTGGCTGATCCTGCTGGTGACCACGCTGGCCCTGATCGCATCCGCCACACCGGTGCGCAAACTGCCGGCGGCGCAGCCGATTGCCATGGCCATCATTTATGTCTACGTGGCGCGCATCGGCGCCACCATGGACCTGAGCAGCGCCAGCCTGGAAACCATGGGCGCTTTCGTCGCCATGGCCTATGTCTGGATATTCATTCACGGGATCTTCATCCTGGCTGGCGCCTGGCTGTTCCGGGTGGACGTACATACGCTGGCGATCGCCTCGGCCGCGAATATCGGCGGCGCCGCTTCCGCGCCAATCGTCGCGGCGCACCACCGCGAATCGCTGGTGCCGGCATCCATCCTGATGGCGATGATCGGCTACGCGCTCGGAAATTACCTGGCGATACTCACCGGCGGCTGGGCCAGTTGCTGGTCAGCTAACCGTTCCTGTCCAGGTGGATCATCTGTTCCACAGCGTTGTGCACCACGCCAATTCGTATGATCAGCACACGTTTGGATGCAATTCGCAAATTTTCACCTATGCTTTAACATGAACCTACAGGAGAGCTGAGCATGCAATTAATAATGACACATTCGCTACTGAGGAAAGGAGCGTATTTTTGCGTTAGCCTGATCCTTGCTACGGCTGCGGCTATGCCAGCAGCTGTGTTCGCTGACGAGACCTGCATGTCGCCCTATATGGCGAAAATTGTCGGCCAGGAGGACTTTGTTTATGTCTGGACACTGGGCGCGGAAGGAGTTGGTGACGAGCAGGACAAACTGGTTACTGTCGACGTCAACCCGGCCTCGCCCAACTACGGCAAGGTAGTTCATTCACTGTCAGTGGGCGGACGCAACGAAGCTCATCATTCGGGGCTCACCGATGACCGGCATTACCTCTGGGCCGGTGGACTCGACACCAGCAAGATTTTCATCTTCGACGTTCACAGTGATCCCGCCAGGCCGACATTGCACAAAACCATTGATAACTTTGTCGCAAGCAGCGGAGGCGTGGTCGGCCCGCACACGACCTATGCCCTGCCCGGGCGCATGATGCTGACCGGTCTTTCCAACGACAAGGATCATGGCGGCCGTACCGCGTTGGTTGAATACACCAATGCCGGCGACTATATGGTCACCCACTGGATGCCCACCGATTCCGACCTTGGCGGCGCCACAAAATCGGGTAGCTTCGCCGATGGATACGGCTACGATATCCGCGCCCTGCCACGGCGTAATGTGATGATCACATCATCCTTTACCGGCTGGAACAACTACATGATGAACCTGGGTAAACTGATGGGGGACGCCGAAGCCATGCAGCGCTTCGGCAACACCGCGGTGGTCTGGGATCTGCACACGCGCAAGCCAAAAAAAGTATTGGACGTGCCTGGAGCGCCACTGGAAATCCGATGCGCCTGGGGCCCACACAACGATTATTGCTTCACGACCACCGCCCTGACCTCGAAAATCTGGTTGATTTATGAAGACTCTGAAGGTGAATGGCAGGCTAAAGACGTCGCGGATATCGGCGATGCGGCCCAGCTACCGCTGCCGGTCGACATTTCCATTTCAGCAGATGACTCATTGCTCTGGGTAAACACATGGAACGACGGCAAGGCGCGCTTGTTCGACATTTCCGACCCGTTCAAGCCGGTGCAGATCCAGGCAACAGAAATTGGTGCACAGGTCAATATGATTTCACAGAGCTGGGACGGTAAACGTGTCTATTTCACCTCATCCCTGCTGGCCAACTGGGACAAGGTTGCGGCCCCCGAAGGCAAGGACCTGCAGTACTTCAAGGCCTACACCTGGGACGGTAACAAGCTCAATCACGAGTTCAGTATCGATTTTCTGGCAGAGAAACTGGGATTACCACACCAGATGCGCTTCGGCGCCTATTCTTTGTACGGCCAATCCAACCCGGCCGTGGCTGAGCGCGAAGCGCGGAGCACTGATACCTCCGGCGGTAACTGATGGCAGCAGCCGGGGATGGGAATACCAGGCTGGCAAAAATTCTGTTTGCCGGTCTTTTCCTGCTGCTCATTTGCAACCACGGCGAGTTTGTATACGCACAGGAGGTAACCTCCAGCCCTCAGGTGTTGGCGCCTGGCTGGACCGAGCTGGAGTTTGAGCCGCCCGCAGCGGGCAGTTACCAACTTCCACCGATGGGCATGGCAGGAGATGGCCAGGTGCTCGACAGCGACGGGAACGCTACCAGTCTGCACCAGTTGATGGGGGACAAAGTGGTGGTCCTGAGCTTCATCTACAGCAGTTGCTCGGATGCTAATGGTTGCCCACTGGCCACACACGTGCTCGAGCGGCTCCAGGACCAACTGCTGCAGGATGCCCCCGCAGGACAGGGCATCAGATTCATCAGCCTGAGTTTCGATCCTGTTCAGGACACACCCCAGGTAATGAAGCGATACGGGCAGCCTTACCTCTCCGGTGATTTTGACTGGCGTTTCCTGACCACCAGGGACCAGCAGGAGTTGCAGCCCATCCTTGAATCCTACGGACAGTCTGTGATCCGGGACCCGAATTCAGAAGAGGCCGAGGCCGGCAGCATCTCCCACGTTCTAAGGGTGTTTCTGATCGACCGGGACCTGCGCATTCGCAATATTTTCAGCGCCTCATACCTGCATGCCGATACGATGTTGAACGACATCCGGACTTTGCAGATGGAAGCCGTTGCAGCCAACGCTTTACAGGGACCCGGAGACGTCAAGGAAGGTTACCAGGGCGACAATTACCGGACCAATGCCCGTAGCCTCGAGCAGCGCCGGGGCAGGCCCGCGGACCTGTGGGCCTATGTAGACAAGCCGCCACTTGGCTTGCCGCCCATCCCGAACCCAGAGAACAACCCGCTAAGCCCGGAAAAAATTGAGCTCGGCCGACTGCTTTTTTTTGACCGGCGGCTGTCGCACAACAATACGTTTTCCTGTGCGATGTGCCACGTACCCGAACAGGGATTTTCCAGCAATGAACTGGCCACGGCGGTCGGTATCGAAGGCCGCACCGTTCGGCGCAACTCACCGACGATCTATAACGTGGCTTATCTTGACCGCCTCTTTCACGATGGCCGGGAACGTACGTTGGAACAACAGATCTGGGGGCCGCTACTGGCAACCAATGAGATGGGTAACCCTGCAGTAGGCCAGGTGATCGAACAGATCAGGGCCATCCCCGGTTATCGCACCCGCTTCGAAAATGCATTTGCTGGACGGCCGGTATCAATGGAGACCGTGGGCATGGCGCTGGCCAGTTACGAGCGTGTGCTGGTATCGGCCAACAGCCTCTTCGACCGCTGGTATTACGGCGATGACGAAGAAGCCATGTCGGCCGAGCAGCAAGCCGGGTTCCGCCTATTCACGGGTAAGGCCAATTGTTCAGCTTGTCACCAACTCTCCAGAGAGTCGGCATTGTTCACCGATCAACTGATGCACAACACCGGAATCGGCTATCAACGCTCAATGTCGAATGCACCAGCGGAAGCCCGGGTCCAGATTGCGCCCGGAGAGCACATCACCGTGCGCGGGGACGTGGTGGCGGATGCCGCTGAGCCTCCTCCCAATGATCTGGGGCTTTACGAAATTACCGAGAATCCGGACGACCGGTGGAAATACCGCACACCAACATTACGCAACGTCACGTTGACCGCGCCATACATGCACAACGGCTCAATCTCAAGCCTGGAAGAAGTCATCGCCTTTTACAATGCCGGTGGCATCAGGAATGAGTTACTCGATCCTCTGCTCCGGCCTCTGAACCTGAGCGATGAGGAATCGAATCAACTACTGGCGTTCCTCAACGCTCTGACCGGTGACAACGTAGATGCGCTGGTCGCCGACGCTTTCGCCGCTCCGGTTGGAAATACCGGTTCTGATTAGCCGCGGCAGGACAACCCAATATCAAAAAAATGCCCTAAGCTGAAAACTTTTACCCATTGGCACCTTTTAGCCTTACACTGGAAATCACAGGAAACGGACGGATAAAACCATGACAAAACTCGTGCTTGGTGTTTTTATTTTGAGTTTTATACATTTCATCCCCGCTGCAGCAGTCGATTTCAGGAAAAACCTGATCGCGAAGCTGGGGGAGAATCCCTACAAGGGAATTTTCACCCTGTTCATGGTGCTGGCCATCTACCTGATCATCTCCGGTTGGAAAGCTGCGATTCCAGAAAATATTTACCTGCCACCCCTGTGGGGGCGTCATGCAACGTCGTTGCTGGTGTTGATCGCTTTCATCCTCGTTATCACGCCCTACCACGCCACCAATCTCAAACGTTTCCTGCGCCACCCCCAACTGACCGGCGTAGCCATCTGGGGCATTGGCCACCTGCTGGCCAACGGTGAAGGCCGCTCCATCGTATTGTTTGGTGGACTGACTGCCTGGGCGATCATCGAGATGCTGCTGCTGAACCGCCGCGACGGCGCGTGGGTGAAGCCGGATCCCGTGCCGAAGAAAAAAGACATGATTCTGGCGGTTGCAGGTTTTACTGTTTACGTCATAGTCGCAGTTTCACACCAGTGGCTGTTTGGCTTTTCACCATTTGGATAGGAGATATTCAATTTTCGCGAATAAATTCGCTCCTACAGCCCGCCGTTTATCGCCCAAATTGTGAAGTTGAGCACCCAGAGAAAGCTGATCCAAACCAGATAGGGTGTCATCAGGTAAGCAGCCTCTCGAGACAAACGGCTGAAAACCCGGATGCAAAATATCGCGATTCCAAGCGTGAGGCCAAGCAGTGCCATAGCCCAACCCGGGCGCTCCAGGCCAAAAATCAGGCCCGACCAACCGACGTTCAACAGCAGCAGAAGCGCCCACCAGATCAAGGCCTGGAGGCGTGAATAATGACCTGTCAGCCATACCTTCCAGGCCGCCAGGGCCATCAGAAGATAGACCAGTGCCCAGACCGGAGCGAACAGCCAGTACGGCGGGGTCCAGGACGGTTGAATAATCGTGACGTGAAACCACTCCCCCGCTTCAAACCCGGCCCCGATCAGCGAGGCGATGATGACCAGTAATAAAAATACAGCCAATGAGAAATAAGCGGTGAACATTAAGCGTCTTCCTGGAGAACCTTGCGTGTTGGACTACTTTGCCACAGATGGGTTCAGGAGAAGAGACGCGATTTCTTCGGAATCATCAACTGTATGGTCCGGCCGCACGGAATGTAACTCTTTCCTTGACCCGAAACCATAGGTCACAGCCATGGTGAACAACCCGTTTTCCCGCGCTCCGGTGATGTCCTGGTTGCGGTCACCGATCATCATTGAGCGCAGGGGATCGAGATCGAATTTCCGCAAGGCATGGGCGATTATGCTGGATTTGTCCCTTCGTTTGGAATCCATGGAGCTACCAGCCACTCCATCGAACCAATGCCTCAACTCCAGATCCGACAGCACTTTTTCCGCTATCTGTGTGGGTTTAACCGTTGCGATGAACAGACGAAAGCCGGCTGTTCTGAGCCGCGGCAGAACATCACGGATATTATCGTAGACGTAAGTACCAGCCTGGTTCAGGCTGTCATAGTGCTCGCGGTAAAGATCAATCGCCACGTATGCCTGCGCATCCGTCAGGTCAAACTCGTTGCGGAAAATGTCGAACAGGGACGCGCCAATCACTGCCTCGACTGGAGCCCGATTGGCCGCATCGACATCCATACTGTCCAGGGCAAACTTGATACTGGCGCTGATTGTCTGGCTGCTGTCGACCAGGGTTCCGTCGAGATCAAAGAGCAGGTTTTGAATGTTCATACCTTTATTCCCCATTCCGCCAGCACCGCCTCTGTGTCTGACCCTGGCAGGTGGGGGGCAAATTTTACTTCGGGGCTGGTCCGGCTAAACCGGGGAGCCGGAGCAGGCTGGGTCATTCCGCCAATTTCAATATAGGTTTGACGCGCCTGATTGTGGGGATGATTTGGCGCTTCACGAATATCCAGCACCGGAGCGAAGCAGACTTCGGTCCCTTCCATCAATTCACACCATTCATCCCGGCTGCGGGTTTTGAACACTGTTTCCAGCTGGTTCTTGAAATCCGGCCAGCGCCCGGCATTGTGCTGGTCCCTGAACTCCTCTGCATCCAGACCGGCTTTTTCCACCAGCAAAGCATAAAACTGCGGTTCGATCGAGCCGATGGAGATGTACTTGCCGTCGCTGGTTTCATACACATCGTAGTAGTGTGTGCCGCCATCGAGTAGATTCCTTCCCCGCTCCGGACTCCACTGCCCCTGCGCGTCGAAAGAGTTAAACATGGCCATCAACAGGGCGGAACCATCCGTCATGGCGGCATCGACGACCTGGCCTTTGCCGGACTTTTGCGCTTCCAGCAAGGCGCAGAGCATCCCGAAAGCCAGGAACATGGCGCCGCCGCCAAAATCGCCCACCAGATTCAGCGGCAGGGTCGGTTTTTCACCGCTACGACCGATCGCGTGCAGCGCACCGGTCAGGGAAATGTAGTTGATATCATGGCCGGCGACCTGCGCCAGCGGGCCTGTTTGCCCCCAGCCGGTCATACGCCCGTAGACCAGGCGTGGATTCACGGCCATGCATTGATCCGGCCCCAGGCCAAGTTTCTCCATCACGCCCGGGCGGAATCCCTCGAACATGGCGTCAGCCTTCTCAGCCAGGCGCAGAAGTGTGTCGCGTCCTTGCGCCGACTTGAGGTCCAGCAAGATGGATCTTTTACCCCGACGTGTGCAGTCGGTTGCGGGGTCAAGCATGGGCTTGGCGGCGCGATCGACACAGACCACGTCCGCACCCATATCCGCCAGCAACATGCCGCAGAACGGCCCTGGTCCGAGCCCGGACAATTCAACAATTTTCAGGCCCTTGAGTGGTCCCATTCAGCTCCTCCAGTCAGTCATAAGGTTAGCTGACATTACGGTCCTGGCTCTCCCAGTAGGGCGCCCGGAGGTCTTTTTTCAGGATTTTGCCAGCACCGCTGAGGGGCAAGGGTTCATCACGGAAAGCGACGCTCTTGGGGCACTTGAACCCGGCAATCAGTGTCTTGCAGTGATTAAGCAGTTCTTTTTCTGTCAGCGATTCACCTTCCTTCAAAACTACGATGACGTGAACCTGCTCTCCCCATGCATCGTGAGGAATTCCGATCACGGCGCACTCAGCAACGGCCGGGTGTGCGTAAACCGCCTGCTCAGTCTCAGCCGAATAGACATTTTCTCCGCCGCTGACGATCATGTCCTTAACGCGGTCGACAATGAACAACATGCCTTCATCATCAAGCCGGCCGCCATCACCAGTGTGCAACCAGCCGCCATTAAGTGCTGCGGCGGTGACTTCAGGCAGGTTCCAGTAACCCAGCATTACGTTGTCGCCCCGGATGCAGACTTCCCCCACTTCCCCCGAAGGCAGAATTTCACCCTCTTCATCAAGGATTACCAGGTCGATTCCTGCCACAGCACGACCTGCCCCCTTCAGCTTGCCTGCTTTCGGGCCGCTGGTCGTATGGAATTCCGGGCCCATCACCGTGATCACCGGGGAAGCTTCGGTCTGCCCGTACGCCTGGTAGAGATCGACATGTGGAATCACTTCCAGGGCTTTGCATATGACAGCCTCGGGCATGGGTGAAGCACCGTAGAGCAGGTTGTGCAAACAGGAAAGGTCATAATCGGCAATTGCCGGATGATTTACCAGCATGTTGATCATGGTAGGCACCAGCAACGCCGTGCCGACCTTCTCATTCTGCAGGGTCTGGAGTACCCGCTTGGGTTCAAAGGCTGGAACGATGACGTTGGTACAACCCAGAGTCGCCGCTATCATGCAAAAAAATCCATCCGCAATATGGAACATCGGCGCCGCATGCAGGAACACATCATCTTCGCTGATCTGGAAATATGGCAGAGACTGCAGGACGTTATAGGTCAGGTTGCGGTGGCTGAGCATCACACCCTTGGATTTCCCGGTCGTTCCGCCGGTGTAAAACAGGCCCGCCATATCATCGCCACTGCGATCCGTTGGCCTGGCCAGGGCATGGCTCGCCAGCAGGTCCTCATATGCCAGGTAGCCTTCCGGTAATTCGCCGTCACCCATGTAGACAAAGTGCTGCAGCGCTTCCAACTGACCCTTGATTTCGGCGATGGCCGGAAGAAAGGCGTCATCCACGAATACCGCCTTGCTGCCCGAATCATTCAACCAGTGAACGAACTCGGCGGGCGCCAACCGGGTGCTTACCGGAACAAAAACGGCGCCCGCCCAGGACACGCCAAAATAGAATTCATAGTAGCGATCGCTGTTCAGGGCCAGCACAGCGACCCGGTCGCCCGCTTCGATCCCCATGCTGTGAAGGCCGCTGGCCAGGCGGGCAATGCGATCCTGGAATTCACGCCAGCTCTGGCTGCGACCGCCGAAGCGGGTTGCGGTCTGGTCACCGTGCAGCTGAACGGTATGGCGGATGGTCTGTGGGAGTGATGACATGGCTTTTCCCGGCTGTGTCTGAATTTAGGGAGTAATATGATAGCTTCTTATCTTGCAAGCTGAAAATGGAGTCACCAATGACCAAGTTTCTCATCACCTTCCTGTGTGTCGCTGCGCTCATCACTGCGGTTCCCGCCATGGCCCAGGGCACGGGCATTCCAACACCGGAAGTACTGGCCAAGGCCTACACCGGCAAAGTTTATTCGCCTTATGCGCTACGCGGCTTTCCGGAGAAACCACTGTGGGGCGATAGCCACCTCCATACCACTCTGTCAATGGATGCCGGCCTGTTCGGTAACCGCCTGCCTCCACGCGATGCTTACCGATTCGCACGCGGCGAGACGGTCGTGTCGTCAACCGGCCAGGCAGTGCGCTTGTCCCGCCCGCTGGACTGGCTGGTGATTGCTGATCATTCAGATGGCATTGGTCTTTTCAGTGATATTTCCATCGGCAAACCTGAGTTGCTGGCCTTTGAGCAATCGGCACGCTGGGTCAAGGGGTTCGAGGAAGGCGGTGATGCGGCGGTACAGGCAACGCTCGACCTGATTACGACCTTCTCCCAGGGTGAGATGGAACCGGAGATGATCGCGCTTTATTCACCGGGTTCAAAGGCCTACAAGAACCTGTGGGAAGGCGTCATTGCCGACGCCGAGACATTCAATGATCCGGGACGCTTCACCGCCTTTATCGGTTTTGAGTGGACCTCGTTGATCAAGGGCAACAACATGCACCGGGTGGTCATCATGCGCGACGGCCCGGTCCGGGCCAGGCAGGTGGTGCCTTTCACCATGACGGCGCCCCAGGGCAGCCCCGACCCACGGGATCTGTGGAAATACCTGGCCAATTATGAAACCAAGACCGAGGGCGAAATACTCGCGATCGCACACAATGGCAACCTGTCAAACGGCATCATGTTCCCGCTCAAAGCGCAGTGGAATGGAAGCAAACTCGATGCTGCTTATGTCACCCAGCGCAACAAGTGGGAACCACTGTACGAAGCAACCCAGATCAAGGGTGATGGTGAAACCCACCCCTTCCTGTCGCCAAACGACGAATTTGCGGATTACGAGACCTGGGCGATCGGCAACCTCGATGTTTCCGAGGCCAAGACCGACCAGATGCTGGCCGGCGAATACGCCCGCGAAGCACTGAAACGCGGCCTGGCCATCGAGACAAAACTTGGCACCAATCCCTACAAATTCGGCATGATTGGCAGCACCGACAGCCACACCTCGCTGGCAACCGCCGAGGAAGACAACTTCTTTGGCAAGCACAGCGGTTACGAACCCAACGCGAAACGTATGACACATCCATTCATGGAAAATGAAAATGGAGTCATCATGGGTTGGCAAATGGTTGCCTCGGGGCTGGCCGCAGTCTGGGCCACGGAGAATACCCGTGCAGCCATTTTCGATGCGATGCAGCGCAAGGAAGTCTATGGCACTACCGGCCCGCGCATGGCCGTACGCTTGTTTGGTGGCTGGGAGTTTACCGAACAGGACTGGAACTCGCGCATACCAGCCAATGTCGGGTACCAAAAAGGTGTGCCGATGGGCGGCGATTTGCGGGCCAGGCCCGATGGCGCAAAAGCGCCGAACTTCCTGGTCTATGCCCTGCGCGATCCGATCGGGGCCAACCTCGACCGCATCCAGATCGTCAAAGGCTGGCTGGATAAAAAAGGCGTAACCCGGGAAAAAGTCTATGACGTTGCCTGGTCGGATAACCGGGTGCGGGGTGCGGATGGCAAACTGCCTGCCGTGGGCAACACCGTGGATGTTGCCAATGCCAACTGGACCAACACCATCGGCGCCTCCGAACTGGGAACGGTCTGGACCGATCCTGATTTTGATCCGGCGCAAAAGGCCTTCTATTACGCGCGGGTACTGGAAATACCGACACCACGCTGGTCCACCTATGATGCTTTCCGCTTTGGCATCGACTTGCCGGAGGGAGTGCCAGTCTCAACCCAGGAGCGTGCTTACACTTCTCCAATCTGGTACACACCCTGACCCTGGCCATTGAAACTATCTATCATGCTTATCAGAAAATACAATTTCACCTATATAGGTGAGAGGTCTATTCTTTTATACCCAATAACAGGAGGTAGGAACACCATGTCATTGAAAGGCAGTAAAACCGAACAGAATCTGAAAGACGCATTTGCAGGTGAATCACAGGCCAACCGCCGCTACCTGTATTTCGCACAGCGCGCTGATGTTGAAGGCTACAACGACGTCTCCGTGGTTTTCCGTTCCACCGCTGAAGGTGAAACCGGCCATGCTCACGGCCATCTGGAATACCTGGAAGAAGCGGGCGACCCGGCTACCGGTCTGCCGATCGGCCCGACCTCTGACAACCTGAAGTCTGCAATCGCGGGTGAAACCCACGAATACACCGACATGTATCCGGGCATGGCCCGCGCCGCACGTGACGAAGGTTTCGACGAAATCGCTGATTGGTTCGAGACTCTGGCCAAGGCCGAGCGTTCTCACGCTAATCGCTTTCAGAAAGCTTTGGACGAGCTCGACTAAATTTTCGCGGATGAATCCGCTCCTACGATCCATGAATCAAATGTAGGAGCGGATTCATCCGCGATATCCAACGCAGAGAGAACCACCATGCGAGAAGGCAGCCTCGAGGCCCCAACACGCCACGCACTTGACTGGACCAACCCCGATTTCTACAACGAGGAAAAGCTCCTCGAAGAAATGGAGCGGATCTTCGACATTTGCCATGGTTGCCGCCGCTGTGTAGCGCTGTGTGATGCCTACCCTACCCTGTTCGACCTGATCGACGGGTCCGATACCTTCGAAATTGACGGTGTGGCGAAGAAAGACTACTGGAAGGTGGTCGACCAGTGTTTCATGTGTGACCTCTGTTACCAGACGAAATGCCCCTATGTTCCGCCGCATGAATGGAACGTTGATTTTCCGCACGTGATGCTGCGCGCCAAGGCCGTTCAGTTCAGGAAGGGCGAGCGCAAACTCAGCCACAAGCTGATCAGTAACACCAAACTCCAGGGCAAGGTCGGCAGCCTGCCCGTGATTGACAAGCTGATAAACGCCAGTAACCGCAACAAGGGCATGCGCAAGGTAATGGAAAAGGTCATGGACCTTCATCCTGATGCCCACTTACCGGAATTTCATTCCAAAACGTTACGCAGGCGTGACAAGGGCCGCGAACCGGTACAGGCGGAGGTGAAGAAAGCTGGCCCTACATCCGGGAAAGTGGCTCTGTTCGCAACCTGCTACTGCAATGTCAACACGCCCGACATCGGCCAGGACCTGATCAAGGTGTTCGAGCATAACGGCATTCCCGTGCGGTTGACCGATAAAGAGGAATGCTGCGGCATGCCCAAGCTGGAACAGGGCGACCTGGAGACAGTAGACAAGTACCGCAAGACCAACATTCCGGAACTCGTCCGCCTGATCGATGAAGGCTGGGATATCATCGCTGCCATCCCGTCCTGCGTGCTGATGTTCAAGCAGGAACTCCCCTTGATGTACCCCAATGACCCGGATGTTCAGAAGGTAAAGGCCAATATCTACGACCCGTTTGAGTACCTGGTCCACCGCCACAAAGCCGGATTACTCAACATCGAGTTCAAACAACCGCTGGGCAAGGTAGTCTGGCAGGTGCCCTGCCACCAACGGGTGCAGAATATCGGACCCAAGACCCGTGATGTGCTGGCGCTGGTACCGGACACCCAGGTTGAAATGATCGAACGCTGCTCCGGACACGACGGCACTTATGGTGTCCGCGCCGGAACCTATGATAAATCACAGAAAATCGCACGCCCTGTAGTAAACCGGGCAAACAAGATGGAGCCTGATTACCTGGTGTCGGATTGCCCGATGGCGGCCGATCAGATCGCAAACCGGTTGGAATTGAAACATCACGAGACGAACCCGCTGACCCTACTGCGAAAGGCCTACGGAATCTGAATTAATCGTAGGAGCGAATGCATTCGCGAATGAATTCGCTCCTACGGGAAGCCAACGCTATGGACCAATTAAATAGAGAAGACCTGTTCAGTTTGGAACAATACGCTGAGCAACGCGCTGATTTCAGGGCGCGGGTGCTGGAGCACAAGAAGAACCGCCGCGTCGATATCGGGCCTAATTTTTCACTCTACTTCGAAGACCGGTTGACCATCCAGTACCAGGTGCAGGAGATGCTGCGAATTGAAAAAATCTTTGAAATCGAAGGAATCAAGGAGGAACTCGCGGTTTATAACGCGTTGATTCCTGATGGCCACAACCTGAAATGTACGGCGATGCTCGAATTCGAGGATGAGGCTGTGCGGCGCAAGCGACTGGCTGAACTGGTCGGTATTGAGCACAAGGTGTGGGCGCGGGTGGATGATCATGACAAAGTTTTTACGATTTCCAACGAAGATCTTGAACGCTCCACCGAAGAGAAAACCTCTGCTGTCCACTTCATGCGTTTTGAGTTGAGTCCTGAAATGATCGATGCGTTGCGTTCGGGCGCTGGACTGGCATTTGGCACTGATCACGCTGGTTATCCGTATGTTACCGATGTCTCTGCGGAAACACGGGGGGCATTGCTGACAGACCTGGATTAGTTCGCGAATGAATTCGCTCCTACGTCATGTCGCAATTCATTCGCGAATAATTACATCATTTTTTATGTAGGAGCGGATTCATCCGCGAATCAATCGGGTTGACAATATTGCTCCGTTTGATAAACTTGTTTGTTGCCAACAAGTATTATTGGAATGCCGCAAATAGCCTTGCCAAAAAGCTCATCAGACCAACCGCGTACGCAGGCGGAACGCACCGCTTTGGCAGAATTTAAGATGGTCCGCGCAGCCATCGACTTGCTCAATTCAGCAGGTATCCAGGGCACGACCCTCGTCGCCATCGGCGAAATGGCAGGCTACAGCCGTGGACTCGCCACCCACCACTTTGGCTCCAAGGCCGGCCTGTTCCGCACGGTTCTGAAACAGGTTTCTGCAGCATGGACCGAAGAACTGGTCCGCAATCTTGAAGGCAAGACCGGCCTGCAGGCCATAACGACAGCAATCGAATCACACCTGGCCCACGCCCTGCGGCATCCGGAATACATCCGGGCACAAAACATATTGTGGGGCGCGGCGCTGGATCCCTCTTCCGAGTTCAAACCCAACGTGGCGGAGTTCATGCAAATTCAGCGCGAATCCGTTGCGGCATGGGTCAAAGGCGGGCAGGCCCTGGGGGAAATCAGTAAGCACATCAATGCCGAACGGATCGCCGAGCAGTTTTATGGCGGACTCATCGGCATTAACAGCCAATGGCTGGTCAGCCCTGATTTTGACCTCACGGCGGCCTATGAAGATTTCGAACACAACATGGTGCGACTGGTAAGCACCACTGAAACAGAGGAAAGGTTATGACCGAAGCATCTATCTATGACCATATCAGGTCCCCCAGGGGGCCGCGGCAAGCAGGGCGGCAGCCTGAATCCCATCACACCGATGAACTTGACGACCCAGGTGCTCCAGGCACTGCGCGACCGTAACAACCTCGATACATCGATCCTGGATGATGTGATCCTCGGTTGTGTGGCGCCCGTGGGTGAACAGGGAGCCAACATTGCCCGCGTGAGCGCAATAAACGCTGGCTACGCAGAATCCGTCCCCGGTAAGCAGATCAACCGCTTTTGTTCCTCAGCACTGGAGGCGGTCAACGCGGCGGCTTCACAGATCATGGCCGGGCAGTCCGTGGCGGCAGTCGGCGGTGGCGTCGAATGCATGTCCCGCGTGCCAATGATGTCCGACGGCGGCGCCTGGGCGATGGACCCGCAGACCGCTTATCACACCTATTTCGTACCGCAAGGCATCAGCGCCGACCTGATCGCCACCATTCATGGATTTTCACGGGAAGATGTCGATGCCTATGCGGTCACCAGCCAGCAGCGCGCAGCGCACGCCTGGGAAAGTGGTTACTTCAGCAAATCGGTCCTGCCAATCCTCGACCACGTGGGTGAAGTCGTACTGGACCACGACGAAACGGTTCGTGGCGACGCCAGCATGGAGAGCCTTGGAAGCCTCAATCCCGCGTTCGCCAAGCTTGGTGAGCAGGCCGGGTTCAACGATGTGGCAATCCAGAAATATCCTGAGGTAGAGGCCATCAACCACGTGCATACCGCCGGCAACTCCAGCGGCATCGTCGATGGCGCTGCTGCAGTGCTGGTCGGCAGCGCCGAAGCCGGCGAGCGCATGGGCCTCAAGCCCCGTGCGCGCATCAAGTCCTTTGCTTCGATCGGCACAGAGCCGACCATCATGCTGACCGGCCCGGCGCCAGCTTCGCGCAAAGCCCTGAAGATCGCCGGAATGAGCCCGTCGGACATTGACCTTTGGGAGCTCAATGAAGCCTTCGCATCGGTGGTCCTGCTCTACATGGATCTGCTGAACATACCGCACGACAAGATCAACGTGAACGGGGGCGCTATCGCCATGGGCCACCCACTGGGCGCCACCGGCGCCATCGTACTGGGCATTCTGCTGGATGAAATGGAACGCCGTGACCTGTCGACCGGACTGGTCTCCCTGTGTATCGGCGCCGGAATGGGCACCGCAACCATCATCGAACGCGTATAGAAGGACACCGAACATGACTAACACGATTCAATACGCCGTCGACCAGGACGGCATTGCACTCCTGACCATCGACCTCCCCGGTATGCCGATGAACGTTTTAACACCGGAACTGATGAAAGACCTGGCAACTTTGACCGAACGCGCCGCATCCGATGATGAAGTAAAAGGCATGGTCATCACTTCCGGCAAGAAGACTTTTATCGCCGGTGCCGACATCAAGGACATGGTGACAGCCTACGACCGTGGCGTGACTCCCAGGGAAGCTGCCGAATTCAGCTCAAAACTGAACCAGACCCTGCGCAAGATGGAGACCTGCGGCAAACCGGTCGCCGTCGCCATCAACGGTCTGGCCCTTGGTGGTGGTTTGGAAGTCTGCCTGGCATGCCACTACCGCGTACTGGCCAATGACACCGGAGCTGTCCTGGGCTTCCCCGAAGTCAATATCGGCCTGCTGCCGGGTGCCGGCGGCACCCAACGCACCCCACGCCTGATTGGCTTCAAGAACGCGGCCACGATGGTATTGCAGTGCCGTAACCAGAGGCCGGAGCAGGCCCTGAAAATGGGGCTGGTGCACGAATTGGCGCCAGTGACCGAAGTTGTCGAGCGAGCCAGAAACTGGGTGCTCGAAAATGGCGACCCTGAACAACCCTGGGACAAGAAAGGCTTCAAGATTCCTTATGGTGGTTTGATGAGCCCCGGTACAGTGCAGATTTTCATGGGAGGAAACTCCCTGATAGCCAAGAACACCAAACATAATTATCCCGCCCCGATAGCAGCCCAGTCTGCGATGTTTGAAGGATGCAGCACCACCTTTGACGATGGCCTGAAAATCGAGTCACAGTATTTCGGCTCCCTGTTGGCCGGACCGGTCGCGCGTAACATGATGCGCTCCCTGTTCGTCAACAAGGGCAAGGCCGACAAACTGGCGCGCAGGCCGGAAGGGATCGAGAAATCGAAAGTCAAAAAGCTGGGAATCCTCGGCGCCGGCATGATGGGCGCGGGCATCGCCTTTGTCTCCGCGAAAGTGGGTATGGAGGTGGTATTGCTGGATATGTCGCAGGAAAACGCAGAGCGCGGCAAGGCGTATTCAGAAGTCATGCTGAAAAAAGCCATCGATCGCGGCCGCTCAACGGAAGAAAAAGCAGCCGCACTGCTCGGCCTGATCACGCCGACCACCAGTTACCACGACCTGCAGGGCTGTGACCTCATCATCGAAGCGGTTTTTGAGAGCAAAGCCCTGAAGGCGGATGTAACCGCCAAGACCGAAGCCGTGGTGCCTGAAAGCTGTGTTTTTGCCAGCAACACCTCGACCCTGCCGATTACCGGCCTGGCCGAAGCCTCGCAACGCCCGGAGCAGTTCATCGGCCTGCACTTCTTCTCGCCGGTAGACAAGATGCCCCTGGTGGAAATCATCCTGGGCGAGAAAACCAATGACGAGACCATCGCGCGCAGCCTGGACTACATTCAGCAGATCCGCAAAACACCCATCGTCGTTAACGACAGCCGTGGGTTCTACACCAGCCGCGTGTTCAGCACCGGCTCCAGCGAAGGGATCATGATGCTGGCCGAAGGCGTCAAGCCGGCGCTGGTGGAAAATGCCGCGAAAATGGCAGGTATGCCGGTCGGACCGTTGGCAGTGACCGACGAAGTCACGCTGGAGCTCGCCTACAAAATCGGCAAGGAGACCGCCGCAGCCCTTGGACAGGAATATCCGGCTGATGCTGGCCAGGAAGCCGTTCGCAAAATGGTCGAAGACCTGGACCGCAAAGGCAAGCGCTTCGGTAAGGGTTTTTACGATTACCCGGCGGATGCCAAAAAGCACCTGTGGCCTGGCCTGGCCGAACACTTCCCGGTCAGCGCAGATCAGCCGGATATCGAAGAGCTCAAGAAGCGGTTACTTAATATTCAGGCGCTGGAAACCACACGTTGCTTCGAAGAAGGCGTACTCACCCATGCCGAGGATGCCGATATCGGCTCGATTTTCGGCTGGGGTTTTCCTCCGTATACGGGCGGCACTCTTTCGTATATCGACACCATGGGCATCCGCGAATTCGTCGCCGAGTGTGACCGGATGGCCGCGGCCTATGGCGAGCGCTTCGAAGTATCCCCGTGGTTGCGCGAACGCGCAGACAAAGATCTTTCTTTCTACTCATGAAACGTCTGATTTTCAATGAAGACCACGAGATGTTCCGCGACTCGGTGCGCAAGTTCATGCAGGCCGAGATCGGACCCCATGTCGAGGCCTGGCGCGAGGCCGGCATATGCGACAAGGATGCCTTCCTAAAGGCCGGCGAGCAGGGCCTGCTCTGCATGTGGGCCGATGAGAAATACGGCGGCATGGGCATCGATGACTTCCGCTTTGAGCAGATCGTGATCGAGGAAACCATGCGCCACGGTGACCTCTCATTGTTCCTGTCTCTGCACAGCCGCCTGGTTGGGCCCTACATCGGACATCTGGGCAGCGAGGCGCTGAAAGAGCGCTTGCTGCCCAAGTGCATCAGCGGCGAAACCATACTCGGTATCGCGATGACCGAATCCGGAGCCGGCAGTGACCTTGCCGGCATCAAGTCCCGCGCCACCCGCGATGGTGACGACTGGATCATCAACGGTTCCAAGACCTACATTTCCAATGGCATCAACGGTGGCGCCTTTGTAGTCGCTGCCCGCACGGTACCCGACAAGCCCCATGGCATTGGACTGTTCGTGATTGAGGAAGGCATGGAGGGTTTCAGCCGTGGCCGCAACCTGAGCAAGATGGGGCTAAAAGCTCAGGATACCGCTGAGTTGTTCTTTGAAAACGTCCGTGTTCCAGCTGAAAACGTGTTAGGCGACCCGGAAAGAGGCTTCTACAACCTGATGCACTTCCTGGCCGAGGAGCGATTGATCAGCGCCGCACAGTCAGTAGCGCATGGCCAGATCGCTTTTGACATCACGATGGACTACATCCTGGAGCGCAAGGCTTTTGGTAAACCAATCGCGGCGTTCCAGAACACCCGTTTCAAAATGGCCGAAATGCGGACCCTGCTGGATGCCACCCAGACGTTCGTCGATCAGTGCGTGATGCTGCACAACAAGGGTGAACTGAGCGCCAACCTGGCCGCGGAGGCCAAGTACTACACGACCGAAAAGGAGTCGCAGATAATGGACACCTGCGTGCAACTGCACGGCGGAGCCGGTTACATGAGCGAATACCGGATTTCCCATATGTTCGTTGATGCCCGGGTATCACGCATCTATGCGGGCAGCAGCGAAATCATGAAGGAAATCATTGCCCGCAGCATCGGGCTGGATGAGCGGAAGCTGTAAAGCGGCGACTGCTTTTGAGACTAATCCCGGGGCTTTTCCGGAAAGGTCTTCATTAGTATGTATTCCGTTGCGGCCGCGACCTCATCGTCCGTCAACTCACCATGCCCGCCTTTCTCCGGCATATCGTAATATCCGGAGGTTGCGTGCCCGGCAAGAACCGCTGTCCACAAATCCGAGCGCCCGGACCAGGCATCCCGATCTCCCACGGCCGGGGCACCTCCTTCGCCCCTGGCGTGACAGGAAGCACACACGTCCTGGTAGATTTCCTGTCCAGCCAACAGCCGGCTTTCACGCCAGGATTCTGCATGTACATCCTCAGAGGCCGCAGAAGGTGTTGGATCTTCACCCCCGGGGGAACAGCTGATGACAAAAGCCAGCCCAATCAGCAGGAAATACCAATGTACCCGGAACATATTACGACCTCGCAAAAAGCATAAGGGAAACCAGCCACATGATATCATCCTCAATGCCGCCCCATTGATGGAACCGCCCCCATTTCAATTTTCACCAAAGCACTGAAGGTCGCCAGGGGTTCGAGTTCCCTGCTGATCATTTCTATCAACACGATCGTACTGACCACGCTTCTGTGCATCCTGGCCATCGGCAAATTCCTGGCCCCGACTGCGGCCTTCCGCAACAGGATGCAACGCATCCTGGCCGGGTTAGCGGAACTGTGGATATCGATCAACAACACGGTCCTGTCCTGGTACCGGAATCCACAATGGGATATCGAGATTCCGGATGGCCTGAATCATGATGGTTGTTACCTGGTAAGCAGCAATCACCAGTCCTGGGTAGATGTGATGGTCCTGCAACGCGCCTTCAATGGCCGTTTGCCGTTTTTCCGGTTTTTCATCAAAAGCCAGTTGTTCTGGATACCCTTTCTCGGCATCGCCTGGTGGGCGCTGGACATGCCATTCATGCGCCGCCACTCCAGGGAGCAAGTGGCTCTCAAGCCCGGTTTGAAGGGGCGTGACCTTGAAAATGCCCGCAAGGCCTGTGAGAAATTCCGGACCATACCGGTCGCGATGACGAACTTTCCCGAAGGCACCCGCTTTACGACTGAGAAGCGTGACAAGAGGAAAGGCCCTTACCAAAACCTGCTGCAACCGCGAATTGGCGGGCTTGGCCAGGTTCTTTTTGCGCTGGCGAACGAACTCGACGCGCTGATCGATGTAACCATCATCTATCCGCAAACAACCACTACGAACCTGTCGCCCACCTTTTGGCAGTTTCTGACCGGCGGCATTACAGAAATTATCGTGAAGGCGAAACGTGTAGAGATTCCGCAAGAACTACTTGGAAGAAATTTCAGGACCGACCGTGATTTCCGTGGTGAACTGGAAGCATGGGTGGATCAATTGTGGCGCGATAAAGATCAACTGATATCTGATACGCTGGCGACTCTTCAACCATCATAAAACACCGGCCACCAACGCCAGGCCTACGCCAAATAACAAAATGCCCACCAGCGTCTGAACACTTTTCATCGTGACTTTGCGCAAAAAGCGCTTGCCGGCCAGGACACCGCAAAAAGCCGCCAGCGAACCCGTGATGACCAGTGGCCATCCGCCAAAATCGGCCAGATTACCCCCGGCCGCGGCAAACAGGGCCACGTAGACGGAAATCCGCGTCAGGTCCACCAGGAAACCGATCACCGCATTACTGCCGACGAAGCCTTCCGTGCTCAGGCCGGATTTGGCGAGAAAAGCAGAGCGCAAAGCGCCCTGGTGGCCCGAGAGCCCACCGAAAAAACCAGACAAAAGGCCCCCTAGCGGCAGATAGCGGCGGTCAAATTCAAGTTTGCGAAACCGTGGCAGCAGTTCGAACAGCGCGAAGCCGATCATCAAAAAACCGATCATCAACTTGACCGGCGTGACTTCGGATACAACCGCTTCGTTGACCGCGACGCTCGCGCTGGCATCCAACCGGACCAACCAGCCCAGCGTCAGGGCGCCAAAGATGGCGGCAACGATCGCAGCCAGACCAAATTTCAGGACCACTTCACGATCGGCATGACGCCCCAGCAGGGAAACTTTGAAAACATTATTCGCGCCGTGCACCAGCGCTGTGGCCACTACCGCCATCTCCACCGGGAAGAACAGTGCGAAAACCGGCAGCATCAATGTCCCCAGACCAAAGCCGGAGTACATGGTCAGTCCCGCCGCAAAGAATGCGGCCAGCCCGACGATCAGAAAATTAAGAAGCTCCATCCCGAGCGTGATTTTCCGTAGTGCGCCAGACACGCATCAGGTTTCCACCCATGATGCCCGCGATATCCTCGATGGAGTATTCGAGCCTGAGCAAGGCTTCGATCAGATTGGGGTAATCCGAAACATCCTTCATACCCACGGGAAGGCTGTCGCCCACGCCGTCGAAATCAGATCCGATCCCGACATGTTCGACCCCGACCAGGCCAATGACGTGCTGAAAGTGCGCCACCAGGTCATCCATTGTGGCGAAGGGAAACGGGTGCGCTACCCGGTAAGACTCTCTGAAATTCGAGGCCTCTTCACCCTCTTCAGCAAAACCGTTTTCCTCCAGGTAGGCCTCCCGGGCTGCATCCATTTCCTCATACCAGACCATCGCTTCCTCGGTCAGGAAACTTGAACCGAAATTGATCTGGATGACGCCACCCCTGGCGGCCAGCGCCTTGATCATATCGTCGCTCATGTTGCGTTCCCAATCCGGCGTGAAGCGCCGGGCCGATGAGTGCGAGGCAATCACCGGTACTGCAGACAGTTCCAGCACCTGCCAGAAAGCCTGGTCTGAAACATGGGAAATATCGATCATGATGCCCTGGCGGTTCATCTCGGCCACCACTTCCCTGCCAAACGGGCTGAGCCCGTTCCACTGACGTTCTTCATCGTATGAAGAATCAGAAATGTGATTGCTCAGAGAGTGCGCCAGGGTGATGTAATTAATGCCGCGTAGTTTGAAAAACGCCACGTTCTCCAGCTTGCCTTCCAGCGGAGTGCCATTTTCCATACCCATCGCCAACCCCATCAGGCCCTGTTTCATGACATCTTCCACCTGACCGGTCGTCTTCACGATCACGAACTTGTCCGGTGCGCGCCCGACCAGCGCTTCGACCCGGTCAATCAGGAGATTGGCCAGTTCAAAACTACCACCATCTTCCTCTAATTCCGCCGGCGTGTAGATGGACATGAACGGGATGTTCAAGCCACCCTTGCGGGCCCTTGGATAGTCGAAATCACCATCCTTCGTGCTCTTGCTTACATCCGACCATTCTTCCTGGAGCCGGTAAGGCACATCGACGTGCGTATCGACCAGCAAGTATTGCTGCGCGATCCTGTTCGCCGATGAGGCCAGATCTGGTTTGTTGACTTCAGCGGCCACGCTGTTAACCGTTAAGGCAAGAATGGCCGCGAGGCCGGCTATCGATTTGAATTTCATTGTTCAACTCTCAGTGGTATTTCTTTTCACCCGCCCGAATTGCGATTGGGAGCTTGTTTTCCCTGGTCGGGACGATGCAATTGTAGATTGCTGTGTAAGCGCACAGGGGATTGGTAACCAGGTTGAAGTCGATCAGGACCTCAGTGCCCTCCCCGGGTTCTTCCACGCTCAGGTAGCGACCTCCGCCATAGCTGTACTTTCCGGTGGTCTTGTCGGTGAAAGGCACAAACAGAACATCGGAATGTTCACCTTGCAAAGCATACTTGTACGCGGTGAGTTCATGTTCCACCCCATCTATTTCAAACTCCAGGATGGCATACTTGTAGCGCTCCTTGATTCTCTGGAGCCCGGTTATCAGGTCTACCTGCTCGGGTGATTCAAATCTGACGATGTTCGCCGTTACAGCGAACCGGTCGTTGGCTTCAAACCTCTCAAGTGTCGTGAAATCTTTAACTTTTTGACTGGTGGCATCAAATACCAGTGCAGTGATCTGATTCTCACCGGGGTAGACTGCAACCGAAAACCGGCCGGTCTTCAATACGTCTCCAGCCTGCAGAGCAGAACCCGATGAAATATTCTCGCCCTCTCTCATGCCGCTAACCTCAGCGGACAAATCCGTCCATTTCCATTCTTTTTCACTCAAAACCAGCGAGAATTCTGATTGTTCCCCCGGTTCAAGTGACCACCCAAGTTCCCCGTCATTTTCAGCAAAATAAACCGGCTCAGTCTCGTTTATCTCATACCTCGCAGCGCCAGCAAGTGGCGATGTCGGGCTATTCTTAAACTCGTTATCCTGCTCGGCCCAGGATTCATGCACGGACGCCAGCCAGCTCTCCTGTGCTTCGGATGTGATGTTATTAGCACCAACACTGGATGCGAAAACCAGGGTTGCAATAAACAGTATTTTCATTGTATTTCTCCCCACGCTTCAATATTGCCATCAGGAACTATTTCGTAATCCACCATCCGGTCGCCATCGAAGATCCATCGCGCCTGGAAGCGCTCCCCGCGGATCACCATCGGCAGCCAGTACTTGTCGTCTTCCCACATCTTCTCAAACGGGATCTGGTCCATTCGAGTCCACAGGGGTGAGGCTTCACGTGATTCGGTCGGCACGCCCTCGAAATCCCTGGTGCGATAAACCCACACGTGAATGGAGTACCCGTCAACGAACTGAAAGCGATGTTCACCGCAGTACTCCAGGTTGCTGACCCTGATATCAAGCTCTTCGTGGCATTCCCTGATCGCTCCGGCCTCGGGCGTTTCACCTGGCTCGATCTTGCCCCCCGGGGCGTTCACTTTGCCTTTGCCCAGGCCGGTCTTCTTGTTGATCAGCAGAATTTCATCATCACGAAAGGCAAAAACCAGCGTCGCCGGATCCTTGGCTTGCCAACTGGACCAGTCGATATCACTGAGCCGGTTCATTTGATGGTGGCCTTGCAGAATTTGCGTTTACCCACCTGAAGGATGCCCGTGAAGCCGACCGCCAGCCAAAGCGTCCGATCACTGATTTTTTCCCCATCGATCCTGACGCCACCCTGCGCAATCATACGAAACGCCTCGGAATTGCTGCTGGTCATGCCGCACTGGCTCAGGGCGGCGGCGATACCGATTCCTTCGCCAGCGGTTTCAAAGGTTTTTTCCGGTATATCTTCGGGCATCTGGCCCTGCTGGAAGCGCGCAATGAATTCTTCACGTGCGGCCACCGCGGCGTCCTTGCTGTGGAACCGTTCGATGATCTCTTCACACAGCAGGAACTTGATGTCACGGGGGTTGCGACCGCCCGTCACGTCTGCCTTCAGGTCAGCGATTTCCTGGTTGCTGCGGAAACTGAGCAGGTCGAAATAACGCCACATCAGTTCATCGGATATCGACATCAATTTCCCGAACATCTCCCCCGGCGGCTCGGTGATGCCGACATAGTTGCCCAGTGACTTGGACATCTTCTGTACCCCGTCGAGACCCTCGAGCAGTGGCAGCGTGATGATCACCTGCGGCGGCTGATCGTAATGCTGCTGCAAATGGCGCCCCACGTGCAGATTGAATTTCTGGTCGGTTCCGCCCATTTCCACGTCGCATTCCAGCATCACGGAATCGTAGCCCTGGGCCAGCGGATAGAGGAATTCATGGATCGCGATGGGCTGGTTGTTCTTGTAGCGGGTCTCGAAATCATCCCGTTCCAGCATGCGCGCGACCGTGTACTTGGCCGCCAGTCTGATCATGCCGGCTGATCCCAACTGGTTCAGCCACTCGGAATTAAACCGGACCTCAGTTTTATCGCGGTCGAGAATTTTAAAGACCTGCTGCGCATAGGTTTCAGCGTTTTCCTGAATCTGCTCAGGCGTCAGGGGCTTGCGCGTGGCATTCTTACCGGTTGGATCGCCGATCATCCCGGTGAAGTCGCCTATCAGGAAAATCACCGTATGCCCCAGGTCCTGAAACTGGCGCATCTTGTTGATGACCACCGTGTGGCCGATGTGCAGGTCCGGAGCGGACGGGTCGAAGCCGACTTTCACGCGCAACGGCCTGTCTAATCCCAGGCGTTCCTCGAGTTCTTCGAGCTTGGTAATCTCATCAGTACCGCGGGCAATCAGGGCCAGCGCCGTTTTTATTTCTGTCATGCCAATATCCCACAAGCAATCCGACATTTTACAACAAAGATTGACCCAGTTGCGGCCGGTGAGTAAGGTAAGCACGCTTGAACCTGCACAGGAATGCGTGGTCAGAAATCGTCATGGGAATGCCGGGCTTCATAATAAAAATACGTCACAAGCTATATGACGAGAAACACTGGCTGACCCGCCGGAAGCTTATCGTCTTTGGCGCCACGCTGATCCTGGTCGGAATCCTGCTGGGTTTATTCGAATCCAGCGACAAGCCTGAGCCGGCAACCCGTCCGGAAATCATTGACCTCCCGCTACCGGAAAGAAAGCCTGGTTCAGGGGCTCCAGCGGCCGAAAAGGATGAAACAGCAAGCCTTTCAGGCGCACAAATCAACTGGGAGAGTGTCAAGGTCAAGCGGGGCCAGACGCTTGACGCGATCTTCAAGCGGCAGGGACTTTCCATCCCTTTGCTCCACGAGATTCTTGCGCTCAATAGCGAGACTAAAGGCCTGACCAAAATCAAGCCGGGCGAAATTTTCGATTTCCAGCGAGATTCCGACGGCAGTTTCCTGCAAATGCGCTATGCCGTGGACGAAGCACGCTACCTGTTCGTCAGGCAGGAAGGCGCCGGCCTCACGGCAGAAATCCAGCAGCGCGAAGTCTTCTCTGAAGTAGCCGAAGCCGAAGGCGTCATCCAGTCCTCCCTGTTTCTGGCGGGCAAGCAGGCCGGCCTGAGTGACGCCATGGTCATGAAACTGGCCAATATCTTCGGCTGGGACATCGATTTCGTGCTGGATATCCGCAAGGGTGACCGCTTTATGCTGGTGTATGAAAAAATCTACCGTGAAGGCGAGTTTCTGAGGGACGGCAATATCCTTGCCGCCACCTTTATCAACCAGGGCCAAAGGTTCCAGGCCATCTACTTCGAGGAAGGGGATGTGGCCGGCTACTTCGCGCCCGACGGGCGCAACATGCGCAAGGCGTTTTTACGGGCGCCGCTGAACTTTTCCTATATCAGTTCAGGCTTCAACCCCAGGCGGATGCACCCGGTCCTGAAACGTATTCGACCGCACAACGGAATCGATTACTACGCCCCCCGTGGCACGCCTGTCTATTCGGCCGGGGTCGGCACGGTAACGCGATCCGCCTATTCAAAAGCCAACGGACACCACGTGTTCGTAAAACACGCCAACAGCATCGTAACCAAGTACCTGCATTTCACCAAACGGGCGGTGAAAAAAGGCCAGAAGGTGAAGCAGGGCCAGACCATTGGCTACGTCGGTTCCACCGGACTGGCCACCGGACCACACCTGCACTACGAATTTGTCGTCAATGGCGTGCATCGCAATCCAAGGACTGTACCCCTGCCCAAGGTCGAGCCATTGCACGGTAAGTTACTGGTATCTTTCCAGTCACAGGCCGCGCCCATGCTGACGCAACTGAGCCGGTTGGAATCGGCGTCCCTTTACGCGAGCCGAGAGTGAAGCCAGAGCTTTTCATCGGCATGATTTCGGGTACCAGCCGCGACGGCGTGGATGCGGCGCTGGTGAGGTTTAGTGACGACCAGGCAGAAGTACTTGAAGCGATTTGCGTACCCTACCCTCATGGTTTAGCCAAATCGCTCCATCATCAAATCCTGACCGGACGTCGGCTGGAACAGGACGTGATGGAACAACTGGATGAGCAACTGGCCAATCATTTTTCCGATAGCGTGCTGCAACTGCTGGACCAAGCCGGCGTAAATGCACAGGAAGTGACCGCCATCGGCTCCCACGGCCAGACCGTCTGGCACGAACCGGATGGCCTGCAACCAGAGTCGATCCAGCTTGGCGACCCACGCCGGATCGCGCAGCAGACCGGCATCGTTACTGTTGGTGATTTCCGCCGTGCCGATATCGAAGCGGGCGGACAAGGCGCACCGCTGGCACCCTTGCTGCACCAGGCCCTGTTCTGTCCCGCAACAGGCACACGCGTGGTACTCAACCTGGGGGGTATTGCGAACATCTCGGTGATTGATGAGAAAGGTAATGTTTCCGGCTTTGATACCGGCCCGGCCAACTGCCTGCTGGATGCCTGGATACAATTTCATCGGGGCGAACCTTTCGACCAGGGCGGCGACTGGGCTGCGGGCGGCAGGGTTATTCCCAGCTTGCTGGAAGGCATGCTGACCGACCCATACTTTCAAAGACCGGCGCCGAAAAGCACCGGGGTTGAATATTTCAACTTGTCCTGGCTGGAACAGTTTGATCTGCAGCCAGACCTTGATTCACGTGATGTACAGGCAACGCTGGCAGAACTCTCGGCGGTAACGGTTGCAGACTCGATTCGCCCGGACCAGCCTGGTGACGTGCTGGTCTGCGGCGGCGGCGTACATAACTCGAACCTGCTTGGCCGGTTACGCGCCCTGCTTCCGGGCACGCTGGTCTGTTCTACCGCAGACCTTGGTCTGGACCCCGATTCCATCGAGGCCCTGCTGTTCGCCTGGCTGGCCCGCGAACGCCTGGCCGAACGACCGCTGGATACACGCAACATCACCGGCGCACGAATGCCCGTATTACTGGGAACGATAAGCTAGAATAAAGGCAACATGAACCTGCTGCTAAACATCATCTGGCTCATCCTCGGGGGCTTTGTCGTCGTACTCGCCTACCTGTTTGGCGGAATCCTGCTTTGCATCACCATCATCGGCATCCCTTTCGGTATCCAGTGCTTCAAGCTGGCCGGACTGGCGCTGGCTCCTTTCGGGCGCGAAATACGTGAGAAAGAACCACCGGGCGGCGCACTGGCGGTGATCATGAACATCATCTGGATCATTCTGCCCGGCCTGGAACTGGCAATCTTCCACCTGTTCATGGCCCTGGTCCTTGCGATTACCATCATCGGCCTGCCGCTCGCGGCCCAGCATCTGAAAATGACCCGGCTGGCGCTGCTCCCGTTCGGCTTTGAAGTCAGGGACATGAATTGATGGCAGACCACCCCTGGTCGGAATTGCTTGACACCTGGTTCGCCGCAACCCTCGATGATCCAGGCCTCATCCCGCAACGCATAGGCTGGTGGTTCTCGGCCGACAAAGAACGTGACGCCACCTTGGCCAAGGATTTCGGTGACCTGGTGAAACAATGCGCACAGGGCCGCTTGTATCGCTGGCTGGACCACCCGGAAGGTCGGCTTGCGCTGATTCTGGCGCTGGACCAGCTACCCAGGAACCTGTTTCGAGGCACACCTCGGGCTTTTACTTATGACCCCTACACCGCCGCGCTCTGCCTGGCGGCAGCCCATACCGGCCAGGACCTGGAGTTGAAGCCGATACAGCGCGCTTTTTTGTACATGCCTTTGCAGCATTTTGAAGATCTGCAGGCCCAGAAAGCTGGCATTGCCCTGTATGAACGCCTGGCCGATGATAATCCAGAATGGCCGGCATACAGGGATGGTTTTTTACCCTTCGCCCGCCAACACCGTGACATCATCGCCCGCTTTGGACGATTCCCACACCGCAACAAGATTCTGCACCGGCAAGATACGCCCGATGAAGCGGAGTACCTGGCCGGCAACGCACCTACATTTGGACAGTAATGAAAAGAATCATCCTGACCCTCGTTATCGTTATCATCGCCATACTGGCGGTTCTTGTTTATCGTGCCGGTTCGGTATTCCACGACCAGCAACTGGAGCCTGCCACCGGCATCACCGAAATCAACGTCGATGCACAGCTTGCGACGCAGCATTTTTCTCAGGCCCTGATGTTTCCTACAATCTCTTACGACGAGCGCAGTAATTTCGACGCCGCTGCTTTCAGGGATTTCCGTGACTTCCTGCAGTCCGCCTATCCGCTGATGCATGAAAACGCCAGGCAAACGATCGTGAACGACTACAGCCTGGTGTACCACCTGCCCGGTCAGATCTCTGCGCTGGAGCCGGTACTGTTTATGGGCCATATGGACGTGGTCCCGATCGAGGAAATCACCCGGATCAGTGGACCCACCCGCCGTTCAGCGGCACCGTCACTGACGGCGTCATCTGGGGGCGCGGCGAAAGTCGCTGAGTACTTCCAGAATGAAGGAGTTACTTTTGATTACGTCATGGACGAAGGTGGAGTGGTCATTGCAGGGATGATGGAAGGCCTGGACCGCCCGCTGGCTGTTATCGGCGATTCGGAAAAGGGCTACGTCAACCTGGTGCTGACTGTGAATGCCCCCGGGGGCCATTCATCGCAACCGCCCGAGCAAACGGCCGTTGGCATCATGAGCCGGGCCATCGTACGGGTGGAAGACAACCCGTTCCCGCCCAGCCTGGATTACATTAAACAGACTTTCGCGGCCTTCGGCGCCTGGATGCCGTTCGGCAAGCGCCTTGCCATGGGTAACCTCTGGCTATTCTCACCCGTGGTTGAAAGCGTCATGCTGAATAACCAGGGTGACGCCGCCGGCATCAGAACCACCACGGCCGCCACCATGGTCACTGGCAGCCCCAAGTCCAATATCCTGCCGACACGGGCCACAGCCATTATAAATTTCAAAAACCATCCGCGGCATGGATGAAAACATCCTGGTGGCGCCCTACATGGTGCGCGGTGGCACCGACTCGAAGTACTTCTATGCTGTGTCACC